>Ga0209536_100000651_pt1 | contig 56650 bp, 54 predicted proteins | sample DeeMarSeWOR28_12_FD_187461 | JGI IMG/M metagenome (GOLD analysis project Ga0209536, IMG submission 187461) | Marine sediment microbial communities from White Oak River estuary, North Carolina - WOR-2-8_12 (SPAdes) (version 2) | ecosystem: Environmental > Aquatic > Marine > Intertidal zone >... | reverse complement strand
CGCCCACTCGATATCCATCGGCCGTTGATAATGCTTCTCGATGATCAACGCCTGGCGGGCGAGCTCCTCGACCTGCGTATCAGTCACACAAAAACGTGAGGCTTCGTCCGGAGAGACATCGACGTTCCTGGTTGTCTGCCCATGGTCGTTGCTGTCGCCATAGATCATCTTGATGGTGCGACTGCCAAAGCTCCGGCGCAGGATAGCCGGTTTGCCCTCCGTGAGAGCACGCTTGTAGACATAAAACTCGTCCGGGTTGACCGCGCCCTGTACCACGTTTTCACCAAGACCAAATGCGCCGGTAATAAACACCACGTCGCGAAAACCGGACTCGGTATCCAGGGTAAACATGACGCCACTGGCACCAATATCGCTGCGCACCATTTGCTGGATGCCCGCGGACAGCGCAACCTTGCTGTGATCGAACTGCTGATGCACGCGATAGGAAATGGCACGATCATTGTAAAGAGATGCGAACACATGCCTGACGGCAGTGAGAACCGCATCGATACCGCGAATATTAAGGAATGTCTCCTGTTGACCTGCAAATGAGGCAGTAGGCAAGTCTTCTGCTGTCGCTGAAGAACGCACCGCGACCGAGACCTCACCGCCATGATCCTTTTCCATCTGGAGATACGCCGCGGTCACGGCTTGCTCCAGCGCGCCGGTCATCGGCGCTTCCAGGATCCAGCGTCGAATGGTGGCTCCGGCCTCGGCAAGCGCGACCACGTCATCAGTATTAAGACGGTCGAGCAACTGGTTGATGCGCTGGTCCAGCCCGCCCTGCGCCAGAAATTCGCGATAAGCGTCCGCGGTAGTGGCAAAACCGCCGGGCACGTGAACGCCTGCACCGGACAGGCTGCCGATCATTTCGCCCAAAGACGCGTTCTTGCCGCCAACCCTGGCGACATCTTCCATGCCCAGCTTTTCGAACCAGACAATGTGGTCAGTCACGTGATTCTCCTGATACCGAGTCGACAGGACTTTCTGTAGCCTCTACATTACGACAAGATCAATCCGGTGCACACCCGAAAAACACCTGGCTATCACGGCAGCATCCAATGAAGCGCCTCTTTCTCTACTTACCTCTCCTGCTGCTTACGGCATATCGCCCTGCTTTTGCGGTCGAATTGTCGGACTTTGTTTTCGCCAATTATCTGGGTTCGGGTTTGTACTCCGCAGCGGGTCGCGATGTCGGGGTGCTCGCAATTCCGTTCTCGGCGCCGGAGCCGGTCTATCAACGCGACAACCTGCAGGTTATGGTCAATATACCGGTGACGTTTGGATTTTTTAACTTCAGCACCGGCTCGCCACTTCCGCCTGGTATTCCGGAAAGGCTGGATACCCTAACCGTCGTTCCCAGCGTCAACTTCGAATACCAAATGAACAACAGCTGGAAATTGACTCCATTTGTTGACCTAGGATTTGGGAAGAATTTTTCGGACGGAAGCAATGTCGGTATCTACGCGACCGGTATTCGTAGCAACCTGGACTTTCAACTCGCCGGCAGAAAAGCGCGCCTCGGCAATCGATTGCTCTATGCCGCTTACTCGCCCGGGGACAACGTCCTGACTTCCTTTGATACGGGGGTGGAAGTCACCCGGCCACTGAAGGGCACCTTGTTCGGGAAGAAACTTAACGCCAGCCTTTATGTCGTCAACTTCCTCTACCTGCAGAACCTGCAGTTTGTCAGCTACGCAAGCGGCGTGCCGTCGGCCAACGTGGCCATGCAAAATGAAATCGGGATCACCTTCGGGCTGGGACGTGGCATCGGTCGCCCGACACTAAAAATCCCGCGAATCGGTATAGGCTATCGCGTCGGCGGCGATGTCTCCGCGGTACGCATCGTCTTTGGTGCGCCGTTCTAGAAAGAAGTCTGCAATTTGCGTGCGAAAATACAACCGGGCCGACCCAAGAAATGGAAGCGACAGGACTATCGCTTCTATTTCTTCGCGAGAATCACCTACCTCGCCACTACCTATCAGTTACGGAGTCTTTCAGCCCGCGGAGTTTTCCAGGTTTTGTATTTCTCGAAATCCGGCATATAGAGCCTTAAAATGACATCCAGGTTTTCATCTTTACGATTGACTGGAAGCCAGTTTTCCTCCGGAACACCGGCTGGCTTCTGTGCGGCAATATAAACATCAATGCCGCCTTTATCATTCAACTTCATTCCGGCATTTTCGCCAACGCTGTATTTCTTGTGCTCATTCGGAATGAAAAACCCGTTGGCGGAATCATATAGGGTCAACGACCAGAATATCTTTGCCGGTGGCAGTTCGTCCTTGCTCATACGGATCACGTAGTCATGTTGGGCATTCATGGGTTTGCCGTCCGAGGTGGTCACGGGTGGATACAAGGCTTCGGTAGCCGGCAAGCCGATCGGTCCAGTCACCGATTGTATCAGCAGGGTCTCGAGCGATATCTCTCCCCGCGTCTTGAACATGCCCATACCAAGCCTGGCGGTAACGGCCGGATCCATGGCGCGCGCAAATTCCGTTTTCCGGAGCTGCTCGGTGATGTCTCTGAACCGTTTGCCGTCAATGCTGACGGCCGTGCTCTTGTCAAAAGTCTTGCCTGGCTCGATACCGATTGACTGCATCGCAGCGAGGAAGCCCTTTTCTACTTCATTGTCCGGATCAAAGCTGGTGTGGTTGACTATGAACTGCATGACTTCCGCAAAGTTGTTTTCATACACATCCGGATCGGTCTTCCCTACGCTAGGAAATTGCACATCATCAATTGGCTTGACCGGCTTGCCCTGCATTTCAGACAGGGTGATGGCTTTGACCGTTTGCATTTGTCCGATGATTTTCCTGAAGCGGGCCTTATCACTGGCATGGGGCATCACGCGAAACACGGCGGAGACAAAATCACCGGTCATTTCGATAGTGCGATCCACACCCTTGACCTTGCTGCCATCAAAACCTTCTGTGCGCGAGGTATAAAACAGGACTTTCTCGGGTTTACCAAAGTCGCCTTTGGTCACGGACATTGGCACATTCACGTAGTGATCATAGCCCGTCACCATCAATGAGGCATATTTTGAATCAAATGCCGGTATCTCGAGAATCACCGGGTCCTTGCGTAAGTCCAGCATGCAGCCGGTGTAAAGCGTGTCGTTATTGGGCCGTGCGATTTCCCGCGTCGTGTCATCCTTGAGCGTCGTATCGGCAACACACTTGTTCCAGCCACCGTTCTTCATCGCAAACTTGTTGTTCACGTTGTACATCGCAACATATTGATAGGAGCGGCGTACAATATTCTCGACTTGCTCATCGGTCAGTTGTGCCGAGACACCGGCCGGGTGATTTGAATTGTCCTCACTACAGCCTGTCAAGAACAACGCGATTAGCGTGGCAAGCACGATACCGGTATATGATTTGTTCACACTCTTCTCCTTGTTTCTGATACGTTACTTGCCGGCTTGCAATCCCAGTGCCGGCACAGCGGCTTCCGCCTCGCATTTGGTCGTCGGCGCGACACCTGCATTGTGGGCCAGGGCACCCCAATTTCGATTGATCCCGATCAAGGTTGGATAAAAGCTTTTTCTGGTCTAATTGAGCGGTAAAAACCGGCTGATTAAGTAAATGAGTTGACCACGTCAACTACCCACCCCAGAGGCAATGTCTGGCCTGAGGAGTACTAAATAGTGATTCAGCGATTGACCGGTGATTGGCTAAGGGGGTTCCCTCCCGGGTTACCTAAGCCCGATAAATCCGGACTCATTTTTTTTCTAGTGGCCATTGTAATGCTGTTGTCTGGCTGCGCCTCCTGGGAAAGCGACAAGGGTGTTGAACCCTTGTGGCGCCAAGCGGTGCAGGCGGAATGGAAACCGGGAAAAACGACAGATGCGGATGTGATCAAGGTGCTCGGCCCGCCATCTCAAATCATTACCCTGGGCGATCAGAGTGTTTACTACTACTTGCGCGAGAAAAACCGGGGAAAGGCCTACATTTTTATACTATGGAATCAGACAACTCAGTCTGTTGAGTACGATCGAGCGATATTTTTCTTTGATAAGAAAGGCGTCCTGTTGAAATACTCCTACAGCAAACCGGTGTCGGCCAGCAATGCGAAATGACAGGAAATGGCCCGGTTTTGTTCTGTTATTTACCTTGTTGGGTACGCTCACCGGATGCGCATCGATAAACAAGCAACTGGACAGCCCTGTTCGACCTTCCGGATCTACGTCTGACAATAAATCGACTCACTATTTCGCTGTTCTTGACGAACTCGGTCCTCCGGCCAGTTTAACTGCGTTACCTGAGGGATTCGCGTTTCAGTATGAAGCACTTAAAATTCATGAACAGCAATTCGGCATTTCATCCGATAGGCCTTTACTGCGCTGGTTCAAGCTGGCCTATGGTAGCGCGACGGCCATGCGGGAAGTGCATGTCTATGTTTTTAACAAGAACGGGTATTTGCAGGCCCAGAGTACAAAACGTCTGAAGGACAATGTTGGCAAGGGCCTTTCCTTTCAATTTATTGTCAAGGTCACGCAGATCGTTGACACCAGCTATCTGGAAAAACCGTCGATCCAGCATACCTGGGGGGCCTCCCTGACGAGGCCATTGCCCATCGCGTTAAACAGTGCCCAGAGTCTGGACTCTGGTCTTCATGGCCTGGAGCAACGTGGCACGCCTGCCTCGGTTGGCCAGCGCACGCTGGAAGCGCGCGACAGTCGCAAAAATTCCAGGAGAAGTTCACACTAAACCAGGATAGAGGCGTGTTTAACGGAAATCTTTACGGAGGCAACACAATGAAAACGAAATATGCAAACCTGATTGTCGCCAACGCCATACTATTTGCGTCAGCGGGTACACAGGCAGCCAGCGACGCCGATCTGGCCCAGGAACTCACGAACCCGATAGCCAATATCATCACCATTCCGATACAGATGAATTTTGATGACGGGATCGGGGCCAGCGATCAGGGGAGCAAGATAACGACCAACATCCAGCCGGTGATACCGTTTGAAGTATCCGATGACTGGAACCTGATCACCCGAACGATATTTCCGGTGATTTCCCAAAGCAACATTCCACCCGGTGGCGGATCCCAGTTCGGGCTGGGAGATATCAACATGAGCCTGTTCTTTTCTCCAAAGAAACCCACCGAGGCAGGGCTCATTTGGGGTGTCGGACCGGTCTTCCTCCTGCCGACCGGGACCGATCCCCAGTTGAGTGCCAGGAAGTGGGCCGCCGGGCCTGGCGTTGTGGCGTTGACCATTCGTGGAAAGTGGACGCTCGGGTTTCTCGGCAATCACGTATGGTCATTTGCCGGAGACACCAGTCGACCCGATATCAGCAATACCTTCCTGCAGCCGTTCGCGGCCTATACCTGGCCCACTGCCTGGACGGTTTCAGCCCAGACAGAGACTACCTACAACTGGGTGACCAGCCAGTGGTCGGTGCCCGTCCACGTCGCCGTGTCCAAGCTGGTCAAATTTGGCAAGTTGCCGGTAAGTCTTCAGGCGGGTATTGGCTCCTGGGTTCAATCCCCGAACTCGGGGCCCGAAGGGATGCGCTATCGTTTGCAGGCGAACATCGTGTTACCGAAAAAGAACTGATCCACTCACACCGCCGAAGCATTGCCGGCTGTTGTGCACGCAGGTAAAGATTGTCCGCGGCGATAAGCTACTTGCAATACAGGTTTTTTATGCGTTGGCCAGCCTCTCGCCTGTGCTTCGTAGATTCTAGCCGTATTTGCCATCGACTCTCGGCTGCAAAAGAATCGGTAAATAGACAACCACAAATACCATAAACGATAAGATCCAGAGCCCTTGCGAAAGACCCACCCACAGCAGGTAGTGACCGGAATCCACCAACGGCAAAACTACCCTGAATAACGCCGCGGCGATCAGAAAGACAAAAATCCACGACAATACCGGTGGCGGTTGCGCGATGTTTCTCCCGGTATGACCCAGCGCCACACGCGACATCATGCCCAGGGTCATCACGCCGATGCCGCCGACGGTAAAGGCATGTGTCGCCAAGCTAGACGATGTATTGAATACAGGAACTGCAGCCTTGAGCAAGAAACCGACAACCAGAAAACCGTAAGCGATATAAAGCACCCACAGCAAAGGCTTTCGCCACATCGCTGGTGTATACCAACCGGCCAATCGAATGCCGTGCAGTAAAAAAAGCATCCCGGCAAGAACTGCCGCCAGATTCGGGTGATGAACGAACACATCCGTTATCCAGAATGCAACGAATAACACCAGGCTGGAGATATCCAGCCATTTGTAATTGGAAAGCTGCACGGTTTCATCGACACCACGTTCGATGAAAAACGGGATGACTCTCCTGCCCATGGTAAAAATAAGCGCAAGAATGAGATAGAGACCGGAATAAAGTCCCCAGTTCACGCCCTTGTCCAGAACATCGGCGACGCCGAGATAAAACACCACGTTACTGGCCAGCATTAGCAGTATTTTTGATGCAATGCCTATTTGTTTCCATTGCCTTGCCCGGACGATCGGGAAGATGACGGCGAGGAATACGAAAACGAGAAACAGGCTGTCAACGACGGCGATAGCTGCAACCGGTATGGCATCGGAAAAGAATGGCAGGATCCGCCCGGCCAGCCAGAGCAGGAACAGGAAGACCAGCGGCGTACGATGTGGTGTTTGCACGCCGGTCCAGTTTTTCACTGCAGTCAGCAGGAAACCGGCGATCACCGCAACGCTGTAGCCGAATATCATTTCGTGCGCGTGCCAGGTGGCGGGGGAAATATCCAGCGGCTTCGACCGCCAGGCAAATACATAGATCCCCATCCATAGCAGCGTTGCAACAACCGAGAACAATGCCGCACCGAGGAAAAATGGTCGAAACCCAAGATGGAAAAGGGCTATCCCGCCAGCTGGACGGGGCTCGTCTAAATTAATCATGGCTCTCCTCTTTACAGGCCCTTCCCGTGTAATAGTTGTCGAACATGTTAAGCCGGTCCTGGGAAAATCAGGAAAAACGATCCGATTTTCACGTACAATATACACATGATTCTTGCACCCACTCTTGAACAGGAACTGCGATCGGTCTACCTGCTGGCAGGTCTGAATCCCGTCCAGTTCGACAACATGATGCAGACGTCACGCGTCATCGAGCTGGCAGAAGGTGAAAACCTCTTTAACCAGGGAGACCACGCCAAACAATTCTTCCTGGTTCGTCGCGGCCAAATCAAATTGTTCCGCACGTCACCGGAGGGCTACGAGAAAGTCATTGAAATTCTGGTACCTGGGCAGACCTTTGCGGAGGCGGTGATGTTCATGGAGCGTCCCAGCTATCCTGTTAGCGCAACCGCGCTGCACGCCAGTGAACTCGTCGGTTTTGACAGCGCCACGTTTGTCGATATCCTCAGACAGTCGGTCGATTCCTGCTTCCGCGTAATGGCCGATATGAGTATCTGGCTACATTCCCGCTTGAATGAAATCGAGGCATTGTCCGTACAGAACGCAACCTTGCGCCTGACGAACTATCTGCTCCAGGGAACCCCCAAAGATGCCCGGGGACCGATAGACGTGGCACTCGACCTGCCGAAATATGTTCTGGCCTCTCGTCTGTCTGTCACTCCTGAATCCCTGTCACGCATCCTCCAGAATATTCAGAAGTCCGGCTTAATCTCTGTAGAAGGACAAAAAATCCACATTCATGATGTAGAAGGGCTGCGAAATTACGGTACCGGCCATCCGGGCGGCAAAACCAGGTAACTAACCTAATGGCTCGTGCCTTCGGCATAATGAATCTTGTTGTATACGTTGTACTTGCCCGAAGGCTTGTTCATCGGTAAACGCTTTACCTCCTTCAGCGATCTGGCATCGTAAATCACCACGGCACCGTCCTTGTCCCAGATGCTCAACAACGCATAACGCCCGTCACGGGTAAACTCGACGTGGGCAGCAGTTTTGCCCGGTGCGGGCCGTAATGTTTTCGCGATTTTCAGGCTGCGCTTGTCGATGACATGCACGGCATCCCGGTTCGGCCCGAAAAACACATCCACCCAGGCATAGTTCGTATTCTTGTGACTGCGCATAAAGAATCCCGGCCCCAGCGTCTTGATATGCCTGATCGTTTTCCAGGTGCTCATATCGATCACGCTCACTTCGCCCGACTTCAGGTTTGGCGTCGCCATCACCGGCTTGCCCCGATACTCCCAGGTAATTCCGGAGCCCAGGTGCGGTAATCCGGCAAGGTCGATGTCGGCGATCTTTCGGCCGACGATAAGATTGACCACTTGCCCGTTCTTTTTATTACGCGCGGCACCAATTAAATGCTGGTAGGACTGGTCAAAGAAAAAGTCGTCCAGGTAGTCGTCAAGTTTTATACGACGCATTGGAAACGGGCCTTTCATTGCCAGACCTTCACCCATGCGATAGTCGTGCACCAGGCCAGGATAGATTGGTTCGGCATCGTCGCCGTAGGGGATTTCCCACACCTCGGGAATATCCTTCAGGGCGGCGATAAAACTGTTCCGCGGTGGCGCCGTATACACCGCACTGACGCGCGAGCTGGTTCCCTTGTCGTCCTGCACCGGGATGATTTTAAGCAGCGACAGGTCGCGGGTATCCAGCACGACCAGGGTATGCGGAAGATAATTGGCGACCATGGCGTAACGACCATCACCGGAGACCGCCACGTTCCTGGTGTTGATACCGGCACGTATCTCAGCCACGGTCTTCAGGTTGTACATATCGAATTTGCTTATCCAGCCATCGCGGGAGGCAAAATAGACAAAGCGACCATCCGGTGAGTACTTCGGCCCACCGTGCAGGGCGAACCGTGTCTTGAATCTATGAATCGGCTCGAAGCGATCACCATCGAGTACCGTTGCATGGTGATCGCCGGTCTCCACGACAATAAACAGGTTAAGCGGATCCGCGCTATAAATCGGCTTGTTCTTCAGCGTCTCCGGCTTGATGTGAACGATGTGCGAGGCCTGTATCTCTTTCTGGCCCCAGACGGGAATAGTCGGCAGCGGTTGATAGATAAAATCAACCAGCGTTTGTGTTTGCGTCGCGGAGAGCTTGTCCGCAAAGGCCGGCATCTGCGAGGCAGCGCGACCTTGCTGGATAACGACAGCCGCATGTTTGCGTTTCAGCCGTTTCAGGTTTTCCGGCAGCAGCGCGGGACCGATACCGCCCAGCCGGTCGACGCCATGGCAACTGGCGCAATGGTTCCGGTAAAGCGGCTCTACCGGGTCGCCAGCCTGCGCCAGGGGCGCGTGCATGACGCCGGCGATTGCAACCACCCACCATTTCCGCATATGTCTAGCTTGCCTTGCGCTGGTTCTGACGACTGTACGGGGTGTTTTTGAGTCGCTCCTCGCTGCCAGTAACACCAATCTCTTCATCATCGAGATAACAGGCGGGATCTTCCGCCCACGGGTCGCCTGTCAGCTGGTAGGCCCGTACGCGGGTGTTTCCGCCACAGATATCGAAGTAATTGCACTGACCGCAACGGCCTTTCACCTTGCGCGGCTGTGCCTTGAGTCCGGCCATCAGGGGGTCGGAGGTGTCCGGCCAGATTTGCGAGAACGGGTGCTCGCGCACATTGCCCAGATTGTAGTCCCACCAGAAAGTGTCGGGGTGCACATTGCCGAGATTGTCAATGTTGGCGATATTGACACCAGAAGAATTGCCGCCCCATTGCGCCAGCCTGGCACGCATATGCGCAGCCTTCTCCGGGAATCGCTCGGTAATCCACTTCAGCAGGTACACGCCATCGGCATCATTGTTGCCGGTAACAAATTCCTTGCTCTTGCCTTCCTCGACGTAGCGCCAGCAGGTTTCGAACATCAGGTCCATCGCCTGGCGCGTGGTCTGCAGAACAACATCATCCTTGCGATTGATATTGCCACGACCGGCATAATTAAGGTGAGACAGGTAAAACTTGTCGATATCTTCGGTTTCCATCAAGGCCAGCAATTCCGGCAGCTCGTGGGCATTGTCCTGCGTCAGCGTAAATCGCATACCGATCTTGATGCCGCGATCGCGACACAGACGGATTGCATGCATCGACGCATCGAAGGCACCTGCCTTGCGGCGAAACCGGTCATGGGTATCGCGGATGCCATCGATGCTTATACCGACGTAGTCATAACCCACGGCAGCGACGCGATCTATCATTGCTTCGTCGATCAGTGTGCCATTTGTGGACAGACCGACATAAAACCCTTTTTCCTTGGCACGATGCGATATCTCGAAGAGATCGGGGCGGAGTAACGGCTCGCCACCGGACAGTATCAATACCGGCACATGAAATCCCTTGAGGTCGTCCATCACGTTAAGGACTTCCTGGGTGTCCAGTTCGCCGGCGAAATCCTTGTCAGCAGAGATGGAATAGCAGTGCTTGCAAGTCAGGTTGCAGCGGCGAATCAGGTTCCAGATCACTACCGGGCCGGGAGGATTGCGTTTTGGCCCCAACGGAGTGGGATGGGCCAATTCATTCATATATTGAGAAATTCTGAACATGGCTGGTTATTTACCTATTCTCCATTTCCGCTCTGGTTGCCGATACGCAAACCCGTTTTTTTTAAAATGCGCTTACTGAACAGGACGCTATGCCCGCGATCATTGCCACCCAGCAGCGCTGCTATTTGCGCCACCTGCTGATCGACCGCTTCATGGGTGCGCCCGTGCACCATGGCGAACAGGTTGTACGGCCAGCCCGGCAGATGCCTTGGCCGCTGGTAACAGTGACTGACAAAATCCAGCTTGCCGATTTTCTCGCCCAGTTCCGGCACGCGCTCATCCGGTACGTCCCACACGGTCATGCCATTAGCACGGTAGCCAAGGGCATAGTGATTCGGCACGACACCAATACGACGGATAATGCCATCCTCCTGCATACGTTGTATGCGTGCCATCACCTCATCCGCACCCAGACCCAGATCCTCGGCAATCGCCTGGTAGGGCTGCGGTGTCAGCGGCAGGCCGCCCTGGGTCGCAACGACTATGCGTCGATCAATCTCGTCGATTGGCCGAGACTCCGCCCGGAACGAGACAGTGCTTGAGACCGCGGCCTGCTTCATGCCTCGAACCTCAGGCCGACAAAAAACTCATGTTCCTTCGGCATGTTATAGACCGGGTACCCGCTCGCCTGCTCGATCTCATCCAGCACTTCCTGAACACGCCCGGGCACGTCGGTCGCCACCACGAACCACATGTTGAGTTCGTGATCGCGTTCATAGTTATGTGCGACTTCGCTGAAGCTGTTTACGATATCAGCCACCCGTTCAAAATGATCTTCCGGTATGCACATTGCCGCCAGTGTCAGTCCACCACCCAAACGTTCAGCATGATACATCGGACCAAAGCGTGTCAGCACACGATCCTGCAGCAGCTTATCGATTCGTGCGATCAGCTCGTCTTCGGCGATACCAAGCTTGTTCGCTGCTGCTAGGAACGGACGGTCACAAACAGGAAAACCGCCCTGGAGTGTGTTAACGATTTCGCGATCTATAACGTCCACGACTACGTCCCGGACTCCTGCTTCAATTCGACCTCCGGCTGATGGATGTAGATTGCGCCCCGTTGCTTGAAACGACGACGGCTGAACAGCACCACATGGGGTATATGCTCGACGCCGCACTCGTCGACCAGTCGCTGTATGTTGCCACGAACACCACGACGATCCTGGCCATGTATCATGCAAAACAGATTGTACGGCCAGTCTGGTAACCGGCGTGGTCGCTGGTAACAAAGCGTGACGAAATCAAACTGGCTGAAGTGTCGACCCAACTCTGCCACCTGTTCATCGGCAACATCCCACACCACCATGGCATTGGCGCGATATCCCAGTTCGCGGTGACGCACGATTACACCCAGGCGCTTGATCACGCCACCTGCATGTAGCTGTTGCAGACGTTCCATGACCTCCTGTTCAGTCATACCGATAGATTCGCCGATTGCAGCATAGGGCCTGGAAGCCAGTGGTAATCCTTCCTGAATAGCAGCGATCAGATCCATATCGCGATGTGCCAGACTAGTCATTGGTTTTCTCCGGCGAGGTGTTGTTCGTACCGGGCTCCCAGTTAATGGGAAATCCCAGGTCAATGTGGTAATCCTCCACCATCGGCAGCGACAATATCTCCAGGCCAACCTGTTTTTCGATGCTCGACAAGACTGACTGCAAATGGTCCTGATTTTCGGCGGTCACCACGAACCAGAGATTGAAATGATGCTCGCGTTCGTAGTTGTGGTTGACCTCGGAATAGGTGTTAACAAGCATGGCAACCGATTCCAGCCGGGCCGCCGGCACAGCGATAGTTGCCAAGGTGCTGACACCAACAGTATTCGGACGAAATACGGCACCGACGCGGGTGACAACCCCCTTTTTCTGAAGCTGGCGCAGGGTTTCGATTACCGTCGACTCATCCACTCCCAAACTGTCGGCAATCGCGGCATAGGGCTGCGGCGTCAGCGGAAACCCGTGCTGAAAATCATTGACGATTTGCTGCTGCAGCGCGTTCAACTCGACTCTCCCGATCGAAGGCTTGATCGCCGCTGTGGGCCTGTTTTTCTGCAAATGCATCTGGACCCCCTTAGGTCAGATTTCATTACACCTTTTCCCTGCATACCCGGTATTGATCTGCGTCATAAGCCAATACGATGTGCCCGGGCCGAGAAAAATATGCCGCTGGGCTTGTCTGCTGACAGACTCGCGCGCTGCTCAAAGGTTTCAGTGTCGTATACCAGCACGCGATCGCTGTCACGCGCGGAGACCCAAACCTCCTCACCTTTGGGCGTAAATTCCATGTGCAGGATTGCCTTGCCGGGCTTCAGGGTCTTAACAATACGCCGGGTCATGGTATCTATAATTTGCACGGTGTCGTTGCGGGGATGGGCGAAATTCACCCACACCTGCCTGCCGTCCGGCCGCGCCATCACAAATACGGGTTGGCCGTGTACGGGAATTTGCCCAACCTGGCGCCAGCTACGTCGATTGAGCACGAGGACCTTGTGTTGGCCGACGGCGGGAACGAAGGCGTAGTCGCCGGCAATGGCCCAACCTTCAAGGTGTGGCATTTTGTATACGGGAAGGCGCTGCTGCCCACGGCCATAGTCACCGAGAATACGCGTCACGCCCGACTCCTGTTTCCACAGGTCAATCATGGCCATGCCGTCTTCGCCAAACAGGCCAGCCAGGTAATAACGCCCGTCCGGGGTGATCAGTGCATCATAGGGTTGCTTGCCAACATTTCGAAACTTGCGAACAATCGGTGCGCTCGGCGTATGCATGTTCGCCACCCAGATTTCGCCGGCGTCGAACAGCGTAAACACAAATCGCTGGCCCGGTGCATCAACAAGTCCGACCACCTTCGACCGCTGGCCGTTTCCGTATTCGGCCGGGATTTCCGCCACCAGCTCCAGATCGGCGGCGGTGAAAACGCGCACACCACCCGGCGTATAGTTCGATACCGCGACCAGGCGTCCATCCTGCGATATGGCGCCACCGATACTGTTGCCTGCCTGAATAATCCTCTTTTCGACGCGACCACGCAGCAGGTCGACCTTGGTCAGGCCGCCGTCGCGACCAAATACAAACGCGTAGCGCGCGTCGGGTGAAAACACCACCGATGCGTGCGAGAGATCACCCAGTCCGTCCACCGTCGCCAGGCGCTGACGTACGGTGGTGTTCACCACCAGTACACGACCATCGGCGCGTTCAACCACCACACCCAGATCACCGGTACCACGAAGTCCGGCGCAACCCGACATCAGCGTGACGAGCGTCGCAATAACAATCAGGCGAGTTCTAGCGGCCAAGGTCGGCACCCTCCATCAGCTGCTGCACGAGCCACGCCACCTCCCGCTCCGAGAGCAGGCCACGCCACGGGGGCATGGCGGTGCCACTGCGGCCATCGAGCACAGTTTGCTTAAGGAAATCCTGGGATTTACCGGAAAGGGCTTTGGCTGTGAGTGCCGGCCCGAGCCCGCCCTGCAGGGTCATGCCGTGACAGGATCCACAGTCGTGCCGTAACAGGTGCATAAGTTCCGCCTGTCGTTCGGCTGAAATTGTCGACGATGCGATCGCCGGAGCGCAAAGGAAGACGACAAGGATTGTGAGAACCGACTTCTTGTTATTTTGTATCGGCATCATCTGTTTGTTAGTGGTCCTGAAAGAAAAGGGGGCGGGAACAACCCCGCCCCGCTTCTTCCCTAGTAAATATCGTGCATGGTGTTGTACACGTTGAACTTGCCGGTTGGCGTTACGATTCGCTTGTCCTTGATCACGTGCTTGAGTTTCAAGGTCTTGTCGTCAACGATGACAATGGCGGATTCCTGCTTGGCGCCACTCCAGACCGAGAACCAGACCTCATTCCCCGCCTCGTTGTACTCCGGCTGCACCACACGCTTCGGTCCTTCGCCCAGCTGTGCCCATTCGGCAATCGGCAGGACCTTGAACGGTTTGTCGATATTCTTCAGGTCGAATACCGCTACAGATTGGCTGATTTTGGTATCCGGATTCAGCGGTGTATCGACGTAGAGGTTATTCGACTTGGGGTGCGTTTTGATAAACAACGAACCACCGCCCTGGCCTTTCAGGGTGCGCACCACTTTCCACGCAGAACCTTTCTTGCGCGGATCGGTGCCGATAACGGCGATGGTTTCATCGCCGAGGTGGCTGGTGGCCCATACGCGACCATGCTTGGGATCCTTGAAATTCGCTCCGCGTCCCGGGTGCGGGATCTTGCCGACATCAATCAGCGCGGCCAGTTTGTCGGTCTTGGAATCAACCACGGCAATCTTGTTGGAGTTGTTAGCCGCCGTCAGGAAGTAACGATGGGTCGAGTCCCATCCGCCATCGTGCAGGAAGCGGGCCGCATTAATCGTCGTAACCTTCAGGTTCTCAAGGTCCGAATAGTCGACCATCAGGATCTTGCCCGTCTCCTTGACGTTGACGATGAACTCCGGGTGCTGGTGCGAGGCGACAATGGCTGCAACGCGTGGCTCCGGATGGTATTCCTGGGTATCCACCGTCATACCGCGAGTAGCAACAATCTTCCTGGGCTTCAGGGTATCGCCATCCATGATTGTGTATTGCGGCGGCCAGTAGGAGCCGGCAATGGCGTACTTGTCTTCATAACCCTTGTACTTGGAGGTTTCTACCGAACGCGCCTCCATGCCAACCTTGATCTCGGCAACGTTATCCGGCTTTTTCATCCACAGATCAATCAGGTTGATCTTGGCATCACGGCCGATGACATAGAGATAACGCCCGGAGGTCGACAGCCTCGAGATATGTACGGCGTACCCGGTTTTAACAATATTGATAATCTTCTTCGTGTCACCGTCAATCAGCGCAACCTCTCCCGTATCCCGCAAGGTAACCGAGAACACGTTCTTGAGGTTGTAGCTGTTCATCTGCTTGGTCGGGCGCTTGCTCGGCGGCACGATCAGCTTCCACGAGGCCATCATTTCCTTCATGCCGAATTCCGGTGGCATCGGCGGCTCGTGCTGCAGAAAGCGCGCCATGATATCAATATCCTTCGCGCTCATTTCGCCAGACGTGCCCCAGTTGGGCATGCCTGCAGGCGAACCATAATTGATAAATACCTTCAGGAATTCGGTTCCACGCTTGAGGGTGATGTCAGGAGTCAGCGGTTTGCCGGTTGCACCCTTGCGCAACACGCCATGACAGCCGGCGCAACGTTCAAAGTAGATCTGCTTGGCACGGGCAAATTCCGACGGGGACAACGCCGGCGCCTTCGGTGATACTACGTCTTTGGCTTCACCGGGCTTTATCGGGACCGGTGCTCCCTTGTATCGTAATTCTTCTTCCGGTGTACCGGGGTGCTCCCCCTTGGAAGCCGCGACGACCGGCCCAACGAACATGGCCGCCAATACGGCGATAAATGCGATAAGGGACTGCCGATGTAGGCTCGTTTTCATGATCTCCGCTCCCGATCTGGTTAGTTTTCAATTTGTAGGACCGACAGATACTAGTATTACGTGGACCTGCAGTTCCTTAACATAAGTCAAATTCCGGGCTGCAACGCTAGATCGCCTCCTGTGCCGCCCGTTCCCGCTTTTCCCGCTGTTTCCGGATGTGTACCAGCGGTGGGCACTTGTGATTGTTGAAATAGGTCACCTGGCAGTCCAGACAATAGTGGCACTCGTTCTTGTTAATTTCCCCCGTCGGGGCAATCGCCCTCACCTCGCACTCGTTGGCGCAGACCTGGCAGGGCTTGCCGCACTCGTTGCGCCGGCGAACCCAGTCAAACAAGCGGTTTTGCGCCGGGATCACCAGCGCTGCGCCGAGCGGGCAAAGATATTTGCAGTAGAACTTCCTATTCACGATCGACACCAGCAGTAGTCCAACCGCATAGACGACAAACGGCCACTCGCGCTGGAATTGCAGCAGCACTGCCGTCTTGAACGGTTCGACTTCCGCCATCCGTTCCGCATCGGCCAGCGACTGCAGTGATACGCCAAACAATGCGATAAGGATGATGTACTTCAGTGCCCACAACCTTTCATGGACAACATAGGGAAATTCCCACTGGCGCACACCGAAATGGCGAGAGAAATGATTGATCAGCTCTTGCGCGGCTCCAAACGGACACAGCCAGCCGCAATAGACACCGCGGCCCCACAACAACAGCGTCATCGCGACAAATCCCCAGAGAATAAACATCAGGGGATCCAGCGCAAAGGTTTCCCAGTGAAAATCATGAAACACTGCATTGACAAAGGTAAACACATTGACGATCGATAGTTGCGCCAGTGCGTACCAGCCGATGAAAAACACCGTAAACAACAGGTAGCCCATGCGCAGTCGTTCGTACAATACCGGTCGTCGCACAATCCAGTCCTGAAACAGCATAATGACCGTCAGCAGAAACAGCGCCATCACCAGCACCACGATCTGGAACGCGCGTTCTTTCCAGATCAAAATCCACATTGGCTCATAGGTCGGCTCGACCGTTGTTGCCACGGGTTTTGTTTCTGAGGCTGGCTGTTCAGATTTAGCGACGACAGGCATCGGCCGATCCGGCTTCATCATGGTGACTGGCGCGGACTCCGTTGCCGTCAACGGCAATCCCCGGGATAGTGCTACCCGCTTTGCCGAACGGGTAATACTGGCATTGGCTACCATCACGGTGATTGATGCACCACTGATGGTATCGATGCCCGCCGTGCCGTCGCCTGTATCGCCGCCGATCCGTATCTGATCTAGCACAGACAGTCCGGGGTACTGGTCGATAAACTGCTTTAGCTGTTGCTCGGATATACCGGCAAGCAAGATGGGTTCATGATGTTCAACAATACGGGCACCGGTAATCCGGCCGAGGGTGTCCAGGCCGATCAGGGTGTTGATCGGTTTTCCCGAGTAGGCCGGGATGGGTGAAATGTCGTTGGTCAGAAAAACATACCCTAATAAATGGTTTTCCCGATAAACCGCTGCGGCCGGCGGATCGCCCTCGACCGGTCCGAACCGGTCAGCATCCGGAAAAAATTCCTGGACGAACGGGTACTGCGCTTCAATAGGAGCAGCGAGTGACGGTGAAGCCGACACTCCTGCCACCAGGAGCATAAGCGCCAGGGCTATGTTTAACACCGCAGGTTTTGCCATCGAACTGGTCATCGTGATTGATCGCTCGTTATTCAACGTCAAAACAGACTGATTTCCCTTGACGCCAGTCAACCTCAACCATGCAAAATACGTAGGTATTCATAGGGGGGTAACAAGCATCTCCACCGGCAAGGGTGTCTCGAAATGAATTCGACCCTGCATTGAAGGTGTAAATTGCACCCTTTGGTTCGAATCAACAAGCAGTACATGACGGATACCCATCTTCCTGGCGATATCCCGCCAGTGCTCCGGGCCAGCAATTGCCAGCGCGGTCGCGGCAGCATCCGCACTCGTGCCGTTGTCATGGATAACCGTTACCGATACCACGTGCTCGACCGGCCATCCGTTTCGGGGATCGATAATGTGTGAATATTGTTTGTCTTTGGATCGGCGATAGCGCGCATAGGTGCCCGATGTAAAAACACACTCGTCACCGTCAAGTGCCAGGCTGGCCAACAGCTGCTTCCCTTGCGGGCGGGCGATACCCACACGCCAGGGTCGATCGCCAGGTCTCCCAATGGCACACAGATCGCCGCCGGCGTTGATCAAGGCGTGACTGATGCCGGAATCCTTTAGTCGTTCCAGGCCTGCATCCACGGCGGCTCCCTTGCCCAGACCGCCCAGATCAAGTTGCACATATCGGTTACGACTGTGCACACGGTTTCCTCGTATCTCGATGTCGTCCATGGTGGGATTTTTTTCGACGAGTTCACCAATTGCTTTTATATTTGGCGGTGGTCCGCTTGGCAGCGTATCCGCATGGAATCCCCAGAGCGCCACCAGCCGCCCGATGGCCGGATTAAACAAGCCATCGCTGGTCCGGTAGAGCGTCCTGGCCTCGCGCAGTAATGGCAGAAGAAAGGCGTCCACTTCTGACTCGCGCCCCGCCGCTAACTCCCGATTGAGATCGGTCAGCATTCCCGGTCGCCAGGCGTGCCAGTGCTGATGCATACGGGCAAAATCTTTTTTTACCGCGGCAACGGCATCACGCGCCTTGTTGGAATTTTTGTTCCAGATCTGGATCTCTACCAGTGTGCCGAACAAGGGAACCGCTTCGCTGTAGATAGAACCGGGCTGGTTGCACGCGGTCAACACCAGGCAGGCTGCGAGATACCACGAAGGCCTCCTGCGCCATGGCAGCGACTGCCTCACTGGGTCAGTCTCGCGTAAATCATCGGCAACTCTCGCGGGAGATCGGAAGGCCTGCGTATGACGATATATCCCCCGCTGCCGAAAATGTGTGGCAAATAGTCACCCGCTTCTTCATCGATGGTAATGCAAAATGGCTGCAAACCCTTGCGACGTGCCTCGAGTATTGCCATGCGCGTATCCTCGACACCGTAACGACCTTCATAGTGATCCAGGTCGTTCGGCTTGCCGTCTGTAAGGATCAGCATCAAACGGTTGTGCGCTACCTGCTCCGACAGGATGCTGCCGGCCTGGCGAATGGCGGCACCCATGCGCGTGTAGTAGCCCGGCTTGATGGCCTGAATACGACCACGCGCCTGGGCGCCGTAAGATTCGGCAAAGTCCTTGATCAGATGAAACCGTACGTGATCGCGACGCCGGGAGGAAAAACCGTAGATACCAAACGCGTCATTTGTGGCCGACAGTGCCTCGGCAAACAGAAACAGGCTGTCGCGAATAATGTCGATAACGCGGGCGTGGTTGCTGACCCAGGAATCTGTAGACAGTGACAGGTCTGCCAGCAACAGGCACGCGAGGTCACGGGCACCACCACGGTAATCGCGAAACAGACCTCGTTGCGCTACCGGACGACCACCACGACGCTCGGCGATATATTGCATAAAGGCGTCCAGATCCACTTCGCTGCCTTCCGGTTGGGCCTTGTGCCAGGTACGCATCGGTCGCAGGGCTTCAAACTGGCCGCGCAGGCGTCTAGCAAGACGACGCAGATGTGCGGGTAGCTCCGCGGCCTCACTCTCTATCGCTTCCATCGGTTGCAACAAACAGTAGTCGGGTCGCAGGCGAGCCAGCTTGTAATCCCATTCGGGTAACAGGATGCCGCTACCCAATTTACGGTCATCGCTGGCGGCGGCCGGTAAATCAAGATCAAAACGAAACCGGCTGGCGACGCTGGATTGATCACGACTGACACTCATCACCTCCAGGTCATCTGCCGCCTGCCGCGCTGCCGCCTCGTCATCCTCTTCCTCACCTTCACGATTGACTCGCACGTATTCCGCCCAGCTTGGAAATGACTCAAATCGATGCAGTATCAATCCCCCGCGCTTGTCTGGCTGTTCCACTCGCTGCGCGCGTCGCCGTCGTTTGTCGCGTCCCTGGGCGGTCGTGCCGCCGGCTGCGTTATCACTATCACCTGCTATCGAATCGGTGCGGGACACGGGCGGATCAGGATGCAACCACAGGTACACCGGCTCCGGGGGCCGACCGAAATGCATCGTTCCGGAACCCGCATCCGGCTGGCGAAGCGCCATGCGAATCACTTGTTCCTGTCGCGCTTCCGTCTGTGGCAACTGTTCGGGATCGGGGCGCCTGGCCAACTCCGCCTCCACCAGGACGCGATAGTATGGACCGAGCCCGGGATAACGCATTAGCACCCGTTTACTCAGTCGCTGGTTGTGCACCAGCCATTGCTCGCCGGTATATCCTTCGCTGGCACTCCCTTCTTCCGTGGCCAACGCAGCCAGCCAGAGATACAGTTTTCTATTGAGTTCGCGCTCGGGGTAGACACTGATTTCAGACGGCAGGTGCAAGGCCTGATCGTCACGCCAGCCCAACTCGACCAATTTGCCCGTACCCGCTAACCGCTGCAGCCAACTGCGCCTGGCATGATGCTCGGTGGCCGTACCCGCCTCGACGCTCAGGCCGCCCTCACCTCCCAGTGCCCGGAAGAAAATGCCAACCGTTTTACTGATTTCGTCGAATCTGACGCGGGCACTGGCATGGTCGCGGCGTGCGCTTTGGCTGATCAGGCGATGCCAGTGTTTGCCGACAAATTCTTCCACGCCTAGGACACCCGCCCGGACCGCCGGTGCTGCTGCTTGTCTCTGGCATGACCGAAGTCGCGGTCCGAGGCATTCAATGCTGCCTCGCCCTGAACCCAGTGCAACAGCGGACCTTGTGGATTGTCCGACTGACTCTGCTCGCACGCAGTCAGGCACTGGCCGCACTGGGTGCAGGCGAACTTCCAGCGCTTGGTCATTCGTGTCTTCAGTCGCATCGGACAGGCGTTGTCGCAGGCGGCGCCGCAACTCACGCAGGCGCGACTCCGGTGACGATCCATATCAATCACCATGGCCTTTTTGTTCGCCATCCAGATAAAACTCTGCGCCAGACCTACCGCACAACCAAAACGACAGAACAAATGGCGGGCGGCCGTAAACTCGATCACGAAAAGGAACGTCGCCACGCCGAGAAACAATGCCTGGTTGCGCGTTAATTCCCCGGTTAGCAAATTGCTATAGATAAGGCTTGGCGGCAACAGGTAGGTCAACAAGGTCAATGCCCAGACAAAAGCGAAGGCAACCACCGCCAGGCCCACAACAGGCCAGTAACGTGAATTGACTGGCCGGTGCTTGCCGTCGGCTCGTGTCATTGGCAATGGTTCGCGCTCCCAGATACTGGGTTTGCCACTGGCGCGCTGCATCAGGCTATTAATGATCTCCACTACGGAAAAATGCGGACACAACCAGCCACAATAGAGACGGCCGTATTTCCAGGCGACCCACGCAAACACGACAAGAATTCCTGCGATAGGAAGAAACACCCGCGTTACAACATTGAACACACCGGACCCGGACGTTCCGACCATCGCCGGCTCCAGGCCCAGGGTCCAGTTGTAACCAAACAGGATGAAGTGCCCGAGAGTCAGGTCAAGACGAAAAATATTCAGCGGCGGTGCCAGGACAAACAGCAGGAAAAACCCCCCTCGCCATAACAGCCGCTGTCGTTGCCGATCTATCATTGCTGTCTTCCTGCTTGCATCTCGGGGCAGGCCCTTCCGACTAAGGGATAACGCCACGCCTTGCCGGCCATGGCTTTGGCCAGGCCCATCATCCCGAGGAATATCAGCACCGAATGGCAGGCGGTAAAGTACAACACGACAAACATCCAGGTATACGGTGCATCGTAGCCACCGAAAACAACGATCGATGCATTAATAATCACCAGGATGACACCGGCCCAGAGGCTGGCGCTCAGGGTCTGGCGCAGGTGACAAACGGCAAGCGGCGGTGCGGTACGAACGGTACGCAGGTAGACAACAACCAGGGCGACAAAGGCGAGGCCCGGTGCGAGCAACAGGTTCAGCAAATACAGCGATTCAGCGACAACGGCGAGTGTTTGCCCCGGCGGTGATCTATAGGTCTCGTTGCTATCCGCCGAAGGTGGCATGAACCACCTCCATCAGTGCCTGGGACGTTTCCTCGTCGTCCGTTAGCGGTTCCACCAGCGCAGCTTGGCAGGCCTCGACAGGATCGAACCCGCCCTGAATCAGGGTCGCGGCGTATATCAGCAAACGGGTGGAAGCGGCCTCCTCGAGGTCGTGATCCTTTAGCGAACGCAGGGAGTTCGCCAGCATCACCAGGCGCGCTGCCCAGTGGCTGTCGACGCCGGTTTCCCGTTCCACGATCTGCTGTTCGACATCAGGCTTTGGAAAGCGGAAACGCAGTGCAACAAAGCGCTGGCGAGTGCTGGGCTTAAGCGTTTTTAACAGGTTCTGATAACCGGGGTTGTAGGACACGACGAGCATGAAACCGGGTGGCGCGTCGAGCAGCTCGCCGGTGCGCTCGATCGGAAGTATGCGGCGGTCATCGGACAACGGATGCAGTACCACCGTCGTATCCTTGCGGGCCTCCACCACTTCATCGAGATAGCAGATCGCGCCTTCGCGTACTGCACGGGTCAGGGGACCGTCGCTCCAGTAGGTTCCGCTGTCGCCAATCAGGTGTCTGCCCACCAGGTCCGCCGCGGTCAAATCATCATGACACGCGACCGTGTACAGGGGGCGTCCCAGTCTCGCTGCCATATGCGTGACAAAGCGCGTCTTGCCGCAACCGGTTGGCCCCTTGATCAGCACCGGCAACTGGTGCCGAAACGCATACTCGAACAGCTCGGTTTCGTTGCCCTGCGGCTCATAGTACGGCGCGACATCGACTACCGATTCTGCATTTTCTTTCGTGACGCGGTCATCCATGGTTATTCATTGTCAGGCAAACTGCGTGAAAAGGTGTCCGAAACTATCTCTGGTAAAAGTATAGCGGGATCGACGCTGCCATGCCGGCAGAAACGGGGGCGGATCTACCGCCCCCTTGCCGTGACTAGCTGGCCCTGGCTTCTGCCTTGCCGCCAACAAAGAAGCTGGTGACGTAGACGATCAGTCCTATAACAAACACCAGGCCCGCTATTTCACGCATCCAGTAGAACGGTGCGATCTGTTCCTGTACCGCCATAAATGACTGCGGGCTATCCCCCATACGCTGCAACCAGACCTGTAAAACGCCGGCGCCGGTGAGGAAGAAGGTGATGAATACCATCGACACTGTCATTAGCCAGAATGACCACATTTCCACCACCTGTGACCGCTCGCTGTTGGCTAGCGCACCAAAGCGAAGATTGGGCATGGCATACGAGATGATGGTCAGGACAATCATCACGTAGGCGCCATAGAATGCCATGTGCCCGTGGGCCGCGGTGATCTGGGTGCCGTGAGTAAGGTAATTGACCGGCGACAGGGTATGCATAAAGCCCCATACACCCGCGCCGAGAAACGCCATTACCGGTGTACCCAGCGCCCACAGGGTCGCCGCCTTGTTGGGATGGTCACGCCGGCGACGGTTTACCATATTAAATGCGTACACCACCATAATGAAGAACGGCAGCGGCTCCAGCGCCGAGAAAATACTGCCCCACCACTGCCAATAGTCGGGAGTACCGATCCAGTAGTAGTGGTGGCCGGTGCCGATGATGCCGGTGATCAGCGCCATGGCGATGATGACATACAGCCACTTCTCGACGACCTCCCGGTCGACGCCGGTGATCTTAATCAACACAAATGCCAGGATCGCACCAAGGATCAGTTCCCATACGCCTTCTACCCACAGATGCACGACCCACCACCAATAATACTTGTCGAGCACCAGGTTGCTGGGATTGTAGAATGAAAAGAGGAACATGACGGCAAGTCCCACCAGACCGCTTAGCAGTACCATGTTGACCACGGTCTTCCGGCCCTTGAGGATGGTCAGGCCTATGTTGTACAGGAAGCCGAGTGCCACAATGACTATACCTACCTTGGTGACAGTCGGCTGCTCAAGGAACTCCCGACCCATCGTCGGAAGCAACTCGTTGCCCGTTAACTTCGCCAGCGTCGCGTAAGGTACGGCCAGATAACCAACGATAGTAAGCGCACCCGCGACCAGAAATATCCAGAAAAGCGCCAGCGCCAGTTTCGGGCTGTGCAATTCGGTTTCCGCTTCCTCAGGAACCATGTAATAAGCCGCCCCCATAAAACCAAACAGTAACCAGACAATCAGAAGATTGGTGTGCACCATCCGGGCTACATTGAACGGGATCTCGGGAAACAGGAAGTCTCCAACCACATACTGCAGCCCGAGAATCAGACCAAAAAGTATCTGACCAACGAACAGGCCAATGGCGGCAATAAAATAGGGTTTCGCAACCGCTTGCGTTTTATATTGCATTTTCTTGTCTCCCCTTAACCTTGAATGTTCGGTGGCCAATTGGCGGTATTGATTTCAGAAGTCCACTTCAGGAACTCCGCCAATGCATCCAGTTCGTCATCACTGAGATTGAACTGGGGCATGCTGCGTCGTCCCTTTATCCCTTCAGTCGGACGACTCTTGATGAATGCAATAATGGCTTCCTTACTCTTGCCAAAGCGTAGGTAGACGTTTCCGAGTTCCGGAGCAAAATAAGCGCCTTCACCCAGCAAAGTGTGGCAACCAATACAGTTGTTTCGCTCCCACACCAGTTTTCCTTCCGCTACCTTTGGCGTGATGTTCTCGCGATGATCACGCTTGGGTAAGGCACGGGTGGTGTCGAAGGTCAGTGCAAGAAATACGAGAATGAAGAACACGCTGCCACCATAGAAGATGTTGCGTGCCATCGTTTTGGTAAATACTCCGCTCATAGTTGTTGTCTCCGTCAGTGATCACGGATTTCGCCGCGGGTGAATTTGAGCCTGCATCGTGCGATGCAGGTCCATATCTACTGAATGGGAGAAAATATCGACAAGCCGGGAGTTTGGCCTTAACAAATATCAAGACCGGGGGGATTCGAGAATAGACTTATATATACTGGTTTTACTGCCTCACACCTGTGGTGAGACATATATATATTAATGGTGGGCCCGCCAGGACTCGAACCTGGGACCAAGGGATTCACTTCATCCTGCTATTTCTAACAGGAGCGGACTATCTCATCACCCGTTACCAGAATATGACAACTAGGGTGCGGGACGCTCTAGCCTGTTATTAAGAACACTCAAGTCCCCAGGTAGTCTCTGCACCTTCCAGCGGTGTACCGCTAGCTTGGCTCAGGGTTGCCAACCGCACCACGAGCATGCGCAGCTAAGGTTTCCCTGAATTCATCCCGTTCATTTCATATCTTTCGATATGAACGCACCATTATTGATGAGTCCCCTGCTCTAACCAACTGAGCTACAGGCCCAAATTTTGGGCTGGAGATACTATCACCAGTATCAATCGATGCAAATTATATATAAGATTATGTAAAGATTCATAATCTGAATACTAACTATGGCGAAATGTGTTCAATGCAACGGGATTCTTGCGGGGCGGCAGAAAAAGTATTGCTCGAGAAACTGCAAGAACGCCCACAACAATCTCAATCTGCAGTCCTACGAGGCACAACAAAAACGTGGACGTGAAAGAAAACTGGAGTTAATCAAACTGAAGGGAGGGAAATGCTCCCGATGTGGTTACGGACAAAACCACTCGGCACTCGAATTTCATCATACCAATCCGGAAGAAAAGGAGTTCGCACTGGATCTTAGATCACTATCCAATAGAAAATGGGAAGCGGTTCTGGAAGAAGCAAAAAAGTGCATGTTACTTTGTTCAAATTGCCATGCTGAAGAACACAACCCGGACTGCGCAATATAAAAAGGGCCGCTTTCGCGGCCCTTTTGTTTGCCCATTGTAAGGCGATTAGTCGAGGAAGCTGCGCAGATGCTCCGAACGGGTCGGATGGCGTAACTTGCGCAGTGCCTTGGCCTCGATCTGACGAATACGCTCACGCGTCACGTCGAACTGCTTGCCGACCTCTTCCAGCGTGTGATCGGTATTCATATCGATACCGAAGCGCATACGCAGGACCTTGGCCTCTCGTGGCGTCAGGGTCTCAAGTATATCCTGGGTGGCAAACTTGAGTCCGGCACCGGTTGCGGCATCGGGTGGCGCTTCGACGTTCTGGTCTTCGACAAAATCACCCAAATGTGAGTCCTCGTCGTCACCGATCGGTGTCTCCATCGAAATCGGTTCCTTTGCGATCTTCAGCACCTTGCGGATCTTGTCTTCCGGCATTTCCATGCGCTCGGCCAGCTCTTCCGGCGTCGCCTCGCGACCCATCTCCTGCAACATCTGGCGTGAGATACGATTGAGTTTGTTGATGGTCTCAATCATGTGCACCGGAATACGAATGGTGCGCGCCTGATCTGCAATCGAGCGGGTAATCGCCTGGCGAATCCACCAAGTGGCATACGTCGAGAACTTATAACCGCGACGGTATTCAAACTTGTCGACTGCCTTCATCAGACCGATGTTGCCTTCCTGGATCAGGTCCAGGAACTGCAGACCACGGTTGGTGTACTTCTTGGCAATGGAAATAACCAGTCGCAGGTTGGCCTCGACCATTTCCTTCTTGGCACGACGCGCCTTGGCCTCGCCGATGGACATCAGACGATTCACTTCCTTTAGCTGGTGAATCAGCAGACCGGTCTCGGCTTCCATCTGCGCCAGTCTATCCTGGGCACGATAAATCGCCTCGGCATTCGCCTCCAGTACATCGGCATTGCCTTCACCGGACTTGATTACTTTCTTCAGCCAGCGCTTGTTGGTCTCGTGGCCAGGAAAGGTCTTGACGAATTCCTTGCGTGACATCCGCGCCTTGACGACACAGATATCCATAATCTCCTTCTCCAGCGCGCGAACCTGATCCACCATGTTGCGCAGTTCATCCACCAACGCATGGACCTGCTTGGTAACAAACTTGATTTGCAGCAGCTCTTCGGCAATCTTTTGCGCCGGTTTCTTAAGGTCCGGTGAGCCCAGGCCCTTCTTTTTCAGCACGCGAAGCATTGCTTCGTAGTGCTTCTTTATCCGCGCAAAACGCTCAATCGCCTCTTCGCGGTCAGGGCCGGTAGCCTCTTCCTCGTCATCATCGTCATCATCGTCTTTACTGTCCTTGCTGTCCTTGCCGCCCGCTTTTTGCGCGGACTGGGCTGGCGGTACCGGGGTATCGTCGGCATTGGGGTCGACAAAATCAGCGACCAGATCGGTCAGACGCATTTCTTCGGCGACGACCTTGTCCATGAGCGCAACCACGACCCCCGCCGTTGCCGGGCAGGAGGAGATGGCTTCGATACTCTGGCGTACACCTTCTTCAATACGCTTGGCCAGGGCGATTTCGCCCTCGCGCGTCAGCAGCTCCACCGTACCCATTTCGCGCATATACATGCGCACCGGATCGGTGGTTCGGCCGAATTCACTGTCAACGGTCGACGCGACCTGTTCGGCGGCTTCCGCTGCCTCTTCGTCGTCGGTGTCGCTGGAAGCGCTTTCGCTCTTCATAATCAAGGTGTCAGCATCGGGCGGCTGATCATAGACCTCGATCCCCATATCATTGATCATGCCGACAACTGCTTCGATCTGGTCGGTATCATGCACATCTTCGGGGAGATGGTCGTTGATTTCTCGGTAGGTGAGAAAGCCCTGCTCTTTGCCACGAATGATCAGCTTTTTAAGTTGAATTCGCTGTGCTTCCTGATCCATAACTGTCATTTACTGTACCTGTCACTTGGGTACCGGGTACCCGTCGCAATTTATGCAAAACCTTATAATTTATATCATAAAGTCTTGAATTATCAACAAATTCAGTCGCTTTCCGGTGTCGGTCCCGGTGAACCCTTTTCAGCCAGCAGGGCGACTAATTCCTGCTTTTCTGCTGTATTCAGTCCTGTTAGCGCGTCTTTCGAGGTTAATACCTCGATGCGCCCCTGTAGCGCCTGTCTATTTAGACGCGATAAAACATCCGTTAATTCCCTCTGCAGATCACGCTCGCTGGTTGCCACCTCGCTGGCGGGGTCAATCCAGACCGCCAGTTTCTGTAGGGGCTGGTAGTGTTCGGTCTCCCGAAACAGCTCCACCAGGGCGCCGGTACTGCGCTGCGGCGCTTCTGCCGCCCTTTCGACAACCTGCGCCAATAGCGGGGCACCGGGCAAATCCATTCGCTGCAACCGCTCCAGATCAACCGCGGCAGCCAGCGCCGGGTGCTGTAGCACCATGGCAATAGCATGGCGCATCAGGGTCGATTTCTGCTGTACCGCGCGCTGCGCGGGCCGGCTAGGTGTGCCCCTGACACTGTGTCTACTAGATGCGGTCTGTTGCGGATTTCCCAACAGTGTAGACAAATTTTCCGCATTAACACGGCCTTTTTCGCCCAATCGATCGACCAGCATCTGGCGAAACACGCCGTCGGGCAATTTCTCGATCAGGGGCCGGGCCAGTTCCACCAGCCGTGCCCTGCCATCCATGCGCGACAGGTCCACTTTCTCCACCAACGAGTCGATCAGGTACTCGCCCAGCGGTCGTGCATTATCTATCCGCTCCGCGAACTTTTCCGTGCCTTCGTTGCGCACCATTGAATCCGGGTCTTCGCCCTCGGGCAGAAACAGGAAGCTCACCTGCCGTCCGGACTCCATGATGGGCAGCACGTTCTCCAGAGCTCGCCACGCAGCCTCGCGACCGGCGCGATCACCGTCAAAGGCAAATACCACCTCCGGTGTAAACCGGAACAGGCGCTCCAGATGGTCGCGCGTGGTGGCAGTGCCCAGGGTGGCAACAGCATAGTTGATGCCGTATTGGGCCAGGGCCACCACATCCATATAACCCTCGACCACCAGTACCCGCTGCACCTGCCGGATCGTATCGCGACCACGGTAAAGGCCGTATACCTCACGACCCTTGTGAAACAGCGGCGTTTCCGGTGAATTCAGGTACTTGGGCTCGCCCTCGCCAATAACGCGCCCACCAAAACCGACAATGCGTCCTCGGTAATCGTGGATCGGGAACATCACCCGCTCGCGAAACCGGTCGTAATAACCGCCCTGGTCTTTTTTTACCGCGAGACCGGCAGTGACCATGTCTTCGCGGGTTTGTTCGTCGCGGCCAACGGCCTTGATCAGGTTGTCCCAACCGGGTGGCGCAAAGCCAAGCCCGAATTCGGCAGCGATCTCGCCGCTCAACCCCCGGCCCTTGAGGTAACCGGTGGCGCGACTGGCGTCCGGGTGTTCGCGCAACTGCCGACGGTAGTACTGATCCGCCTGCTTCATCAATTCCAGCAGGGCATCATTACGACTGACTGTTTCCGTACTGGCCTGGGCCTCTTCCGGCACCTCCATGCCGACCTTGGCCGCGAGCTCCCGCACCGCTTCCGGGAAGCTCATGCGGTCATAATTCATCAGGAAGCCGATGGCGGTACCGTGCTCACCGCAGCCAAAACAATGGTAAAACTGCTTGTCGGCGCTAACGGTAAATGAGGGTGTCTTTTCCTCGTGAAACGGGCAGCACGCCTTGTAGTCCTTGCCGGCCTTCTTCAGCGGCACGCGGGCGTCGATGACATCGACGATGTCGACCCTCGCCAGCAAATCATCTATGAATTTTTCCGGGATTCTCCCAGCCATTACCCGTTTCGCACGTCTGTCCTTGTTATTTGAATGAGGACGCGCGGGTAATAAAGAAGCTCGCCGCTTATCCCGACAGTCCCGCCTTGATCCTGGCGCTTACCTGGCCCATATCGGCCTTGCCCTGCAATTTGGGTTTTAATACACCCATGACCTTGCCCATGTCTTTTATCGAGGTGGCGCCGGTCTCCTTCAGGGCCTCGGCAACCAGGGCATCAATTTCGGCGTCGCTCAGCTGCTCCGGCAGGTATTTCTCCCACACCGCGATATCGGCAAGCTCCTTGTCCGCCAGTTCCTGGCGGCCGGCCTGCTCAAACTGGCTGATGGCATCACGACTCTGCTTGACCAGCTTCTCCACGACAGCGAGCACCTGAGCATCATCCAGTTCGATGCGCTCATCAACCTCTTTTCGTTGGATCGCTGCCTGAAGCAGACGGATAGAACCCAGGCGTGCCGAGTCCTTGGCCTTCATGGCCGCTTTCATGTCCGCGGTGATGTCGTCTTTAAGACTCATCGATCCAGGGTGGATGTCGGACAGGAAATCAGTACAGGCGTGTGGTCATGCGCTGCATGCGCGAGACCTTCTTCAATTCACGCTTTTTGGCTGCAGCAGCCTTACGCTTGCGGATCGTGGTCGGCTTTTCATAGGCCTCACGACGACGCATTTCGCTGAAAATACCGGCCTTTTCGCAGGAGCGGCGGAAGCGACGGAGGGTCACTTCAAATGGCTCGTGTTCTTTTACGCGCACAGATGGCATAGATATCTACTCTAGAAATAGTTGTTAAAACAATGAATTCGAATTCCCCCGCCTTTCAGCGGGACGCGCGATTTTATAGAGTCCCCGGCCGTTTGTACACACCCGGGGATTCCGAAAAACAGGCGAAAAGCACCAAAATCGCCGCTTGCCCCCCGGGGTTGGCGCCACCACAATAGCGCCATGATAGTTCTGGGCCTGGAAACCTCCTGTGACGACACCGGTGTCGCCGTCTACGACAGCGAACGCGGTCTGCTGGGCCACAAGCTCTATTCCCAGATGGTCCACGCAGATTACGGCGGAATCGTGCCGGAACTGGCCTCGCGCGACCATATTCGCAAGCTTTTACCCCTGATTCGCTCGGTTTTGGCGGAATCCGGTGTGGCCGGTACCGACATCGACGGTGTCGCCTACACCACCGGGCCGGGCCTGGCCGGGGCCTTGCTGGTAGGGGCATCGGTGGGTCGGGCCCTGGCCTGGACCTGGGGCATACCGTCAATCGGGGTGCACCACATGGAGGGCCACCTGCTGTCACCGATGCTGGAAGATGAGGCCCCGGAATTTCCGTTCCTGGCGTTGCTGGTTTCCGGCGGTCATACCCTGATTGCCGATGTCCGCGGCCTTGGTCAGTACACCATCCTCGGTGAGTCCGTGGACGATGCCGTTGGCGAGGCCTTCGACAAGACCGCCAAGCTCCTGGGCCTGGGCTATCCCGGCGGCCCGGCGGTTGCGCAACGCGCCGAGGCCGGCCGGGCAGATGCCTACCGGTTTCCGCGGCCAATGACCGATCGGCCCGGGCTCGATTTCAGTTTCAGTGGACTAAAAACGGCCGTGGCGACCGAGCTTGACGGGGTGGAGCTGACCGACCAGGTCATTGCCGACATCGCGCGCGCATTCCAGGAAGCGGCAGTCGATACACTGGCAATCAAGTGTCGCCGCGCGCTGGAACAAACCGGCCGGACCCAACTGGTGGTCGCCGGTGGTGTCAGCGCCAACCGTCACCTGCGAGATGCCATGCAAACAATGGCTGGCAAACTCGGTGCGCGGGTGTACTACCCGCGTCCACAGTTCAGCACCGACAACGGCGCAATGATTGCTCTGGCCGGGTCCCTGAGAATGCAGGCGGGTGAAAAAGATGAGGGGCTGGCATTTTACGCGCACCCGCGCTGGGCCATCGATGAGCTCGAGCCCGCGGCAGGCTGAGTGACAACTATTTTCCGATCTTGCTTTCCGTACCTTCCAGCAACCGCTTGATATTGCCACGGTGACGCCAGAACAGAATTACCACCATCACCACGCTGCCGGCGACATAGGCCGGATCTCCCATCCAGTACCAGACATAGAGTGGTGATAGCGCGGTGGCGACCAGCGCCGACAGCGAGGAATAGCGACTGACCACTGCCACCACAATCCAGGTCAGGGCCAGCGCACCACCGACCCAGGGGTTGGCACCCAGGTAGGCGCCGAGGGCGGTCGCCACACCCTTGCCACCCTTGAATCCGAAAAATACCGGGAACAGGTGACCAAGGAACACCGCCACCATCGTCGCCGAAATGACCCATGGCTGCAGACTCAATTCGCGCGCGATCAATACGGCAACGACGCCCTTCAACAAGTCGCCGAGCAGTGTCGCGATCGCTGCGCCCTTGCCACCATAACGCAAGACGTTGGTCGCGCCAGGGTTACCCGATCCGACCTCGCGTGGATCCTGCAAACGCAAGACGCGCGCGACCACGACCGCCGATGAAATGGAACCGAGCAAGTAACCAATCAGGATTGCCGAATATTCAACCATAGGATTTCAATCTATATATTAAGGTGTAGGCGCCAAGACAACGGTAGCGAGATTCGCTATAGTGCTGCGAAACTATCACATCCCCTTACCAAACAAAACGCACGCCGCGCTCGATACCAGGGAACCCCGTCTTGGACATTACTTTCTTACACGGTCTTAAAATCGCATGCATCATCGGCATCTGGGACTGGGAGCGAGCGGCCAAACAAAGCGTCATTATTGACCTCGACATGGCCAGCGATGTCGCCCGGGCCGCGGCCAGCGATGACATCAAGGATGCCGTCGATTACAAGGCGGTTGCCAAACGGCTGGAGCAGTTTGTCGGTGAATCGCAATACCAGCTGGTGGAAACCATGGCCGAGAACGTTGCCCGGCTGTTGCTGGAGGAATTCTCACTTTCCTGGGTAAGGGTACGCATTAATAAAAAAGGTGCGGTCAGCAATGCAGGCGATGTTGGCATTGTGATCGAACGTGGTACGAAATAACTCCGGCTGGCTTATTTGACTCCCGCCAGATGGCCGGTTTGACGCAGCATCGACTCTGCCAGGTCTGAACGAAAACCAAACATTTGCTGTTTACCCGCCAGTAGCACCGGTATCCCCTTGCGCGAAAGGCTCAGGTACAACGACCTGCCCTTGGCGCTCCGATCGATATCGTACTCAACAAAACGGATATTGTTTTTCTTCAGATACTGCCGGGCCGGCCTTGACGTCTCGCACCAGCGCGCGGTCAGCAACACTACCCCGGTTCGTGCTGCCATTTGCGGACTATTAATGATCTCGGTAAGGCCAGTCATGCATTCGATGGTTCGCATCAACCTTCTGCGCTCGGCCTTGATCTGGTCAGGGCTGCGATCGGAATAGGTCTTGCGGCCACGAGGGTCGGTCCAGTCGTGGGTCGTATCCGGAGCTTTATTGTCAGAGGGTGGCTGGTTCGAGAAATGAACACGTCCCTCTTCGTCTACCCAGCGATGGACCTCTTCCGCCAGCAGGACCTGCGGGCTGACGACGACGAGACAAGCAATCGCGATCGCCCAGCGCATGAAACCTACAACACGACCCAGCGGCCACCGTCCACCACCATGACCTGGCCGGTTATAAACTCCGCGTCGCGAATCAGGAACAGAACGGTACGCGAAATATCCTCGGGATTTCCTGATCGCTTCAGTGGTGTACTGGAAAGCATGCGATGTTTGGCCATATCATCCAGGTCCTTCTCCGGCCACAGGATGACGCCGGGCGCGATTGCATTAACCCTGACCTTGGGCCCCAGTTCCCGCGCGAGTGATTTGGTCAGCATGATCAGGCCAGCCTTGGCGGCACTATAGATGGGATGGTTCTTCAACGGCCTGTCACCGTAGATGTCGGCAATGTTGACGATACAGCCTTTGTTGGTAGTCAGCGCTGTGCTGGCCGCCTGCGACAGGAAGAACGGTGCCTTGAGATTAGTGCCGACCAGGTCGTCCCAATCCTTTTCCGTGGCCTCACCAATCGGTGTTGGGTAAAACGTCGAGGCATTGTTGATCAGCACATCAAGTCGACCGAAGGCCTCGGTGGTTTCGTAAACCAGGTTGCTGAGTACGCCGTTTTTTAACAGGTCACCATTGACCAGCACTACCGACTCCGGGCGACTGGCATGCAACTCCTGCTGCAATGCATGCGCTGCCTTTTTTGAGTTGCGATAATGAATGACAAGATTCATACCTTCGTCATGCAACTGGCGGGCGATTGATGCACCAATCCGGTGTGCGCCCCCTGTGATTAACGCTACCTTGCCTGACAGTGATTGATCGGCCATGCTCACTATTGTTATGGTTGCAGACCGACCCACCATACCCGCTCAAACCGTAAAACTCCATCCGAAATGCCTTTCGAAATAGACGAATCCACGGCAGCGTTACCTGCACCCGATGCAGCGGAAACCGAACATAGCCTGCGGTTGATCGAGTTGATCCAGTCGGAAATGGCTGGTGGACCGATCAGCTTCAATCGCTTTATGGAGCTGGCGTTGTACGCGCCGAAGCTCGGCTACTACAGCGCCGGTAAAACCAAGTTTGGTGCATCTGGCGATTTCGTAACCGCACCGGAACTGGGTGATGTCTTCGCTCGTTGCGTCGCGCACCAGTGTGCACAGGTGCTGGACGAGCTGAAGGGTGGCGACATCCTTGAGGCCGGCGCCGGTAATGGAACGCTGGCCGCCGACATGCTGCTGCAACTGGAACGACAGCAGCAGCTACCACGGCGGTATTACATCCTGGAATTAAGCGCCGACCTGCGGCAACGGCAGAAGCACACAATTGCCGGGAAAGCGCCTCACCTGGTCGAGCGTGTGCAGTGGCTCGAGGACTTTCCGGAGGCCGGGTTCGAAGGCGTCATCGTGGCGAATGAATTGCTCGATGCCATGCCAGTCTCGCTGTTTCACGTGAGCGACGATGGCATCATGGAGCGTTACGTGACGTTTGCGGACGCCCGCTTTGGCTGGACCGAACTGCCGGCCTCGCCACTGGTTCAACAGCGTGTGACCGGGCTGGGTCTCGATAGCGACTACCTTTCGGAATTAAACCTCAATGCCGAAGCCTGGATTCAGACTGCCGGCGCCAGGCTCAAGCGCGGCGTCATGTTACTCATCGACTACGGCTTTCCCCGACATGAGTATTATCACCCGCAGCGAAATGCCGGCACGTTGATGTGTCACTACCGTCACCGCGCGCACACCGATCCGCTGGCTTATGTCGGCTTGCAGGACATCACGGCTCACGTCGACTTCACGGCGATGGCGCAGGCCGCGGTTGATTGCGGACTCGATGTGTTGGGCTATACCTCGCAGGCAGCATTCCTGATGGCTAGCGGGCTCAACCAGATCATGGCTGCGAGTAATCCCGAGACTACACGCGAGCACCTGGATACGACCACACAGATAAAAAAGTTGACGCTACCCTCGGAAATGGGCGAGCTGTTCAAGGTGCTTGCCCTTGGCAGGGATTTCGAGGCGCCCCTGGAAGGCTTTCAGCTGCAGGACCGGCGCGACCGGTTGTAGCTAGATTGTCCTGATCAGGATCACGCTGATGATGGCGACCACCAAAACGATGGCCAGCTTGATCAGAATCAGCTTCCTGATAAAGCTTGCGCCATCCTGCGATTCTTCCGTCTGACGATCTTCACTGTCACCCATGGGAAGCCCTCTGTTACCGATGCCGAGGTTTTACGCGGGCGTGAGTTACGCCGCCTGGGCAAACAACGGATGATAATTCACGACGCCTGCAATTTCAGCTAGCGCGCCGGGCAACAACTCCAACGCCATGAACGCTTCATCCGGGGCCTCGAACTGGCACTGGATACCAAAACGACTGGCGGGAACGAAGCCGAACCTTGGGTAGTAACCCGGATGACCGAGCACAATCACCGCCTGATAACCAGCCGCCCTGCATTGTTCCAGCCCGGCTCGAACCAGGGCGGAACCGATACCCTGTTTCTGATGGCCCGGCGCGACCGCCATTGGCGCCAGACCCGCTATCGGAACAAGGTTACCCTGCGCATCGGTCATCGGACTAAACAATATGTGACCGACGATCGCATCGTCCTGTTCGGCGACCAGTGAGACCAACGGGATACCACTATTCCTGAGTGCATCCACCAGCTTCGCTTCGGTTTCAGTCTCAAACGCTTCAGCGTTGACCTGGTGAATTGGCAACTGGTCCTGCTCTGCTTCAGGACGAATCTTCACTTCAGCGGGGTTAGTCGACAAACGAGCAACAGTAGTCGGTCAGGCTCAATGCCCTGATACGAAAGGTCGAGTCGGCCTTGACCTCGAAGGTCTCACCGGCTTCGAATCGACGCCACTCACTCTCGCCCGGCAATAACACCTCGACTTCGCCGGCCTGGAGTTCCATGATCTCTTTTTTCCCGGTATCAAAGCTGTACTCGCCCGGCTGGATAATCCCGAGCGTCTTTGTATCGCCACCCGGAAACCGGATCGTGCGACTGGTAACGCCGCCTTCAAAATAGATATTGGCCTTTTTTACCACCACTACGTCCTGAAACTCGCTCATTGTTTTACCTCTGTTACTTCTGTTTCATGCTGCATGACTTCATAACACCCTGATTCGATCACGCCGACCAGGGATGGCGTCGTTGACTGTCTTCCACTCGCCATTTTCCATAACCTCGTAAGAGCGAAACGCACAGGGTACACCGTTTGCGCTCATCAGCTCCTGACGATCCATCAGCTGGAAATGCAGATGTGGCGCGGTGGAGTTGCCGGCGTGACCGACCTCGCCCAGCAGCTGACCTGCCCTGACACGATCGCCGGCGCGCACCTTGAGTGAACCGCAATGAAAATGGGCCATCATGCTGTAAATTTCCCCGTGTTTCAGAATCAGGTAGTTGCCGAGAACAGGTTTGAGATCGATGTTGCTCTCGATCTTCTTTCTGAAAAAGAATGCGTTCTTCAGGACGATTGCGATGTCGTGGACGAAGTGCACAGGGTTGCGCTCGCGGACGCCGTCTTCTGCCTCGATGACATCAGCGTCGAACGGTGAATAGATCGGTGCTCGCCAGCCGAAACAATCATTCAATCGAACGCCAAAAAGCAAATAGCCGAGCATCGATTTTCTGAAGAACTTGTAACCTTTCGGCCGTGACCAGTCGATCTGCATCAGGTCATAGGCATATGTCTGGCCAAGCATGTCGATGCCATGACTCGGCACCTGATGGCCGGGCGTGTGCGGTGCCGCCCATTCGCCGCGCAACGGAAAATCCACAACAACCGGTTGTCTCTCGTCTTCCATGACCGTCCTCCCTGTTAAATCAGTTTTGCAGTCAGATCGTGTGCGTCTGAGCCGGTAATTTCTACCTCGGCAAACTCGCCGACTTCCAGTGATTCCGTGTTCTTTATATACACCAGACCATCGATCTCGGGCGCATCGGCCATTGAACGGGCAATGGCGCCTTCGTCGTCAACACTATCAACAAGCACCATTTGCGTTGTTCCGATTTTGTTCTTGAGCTTTTGCGCGGATATCGCTTCCTGCAACAGCATCAGCCGTTCCAGCCTGTTCTGCTTGATATCTTCCGGGACCGCATCGGGCAGCGCATTAGCCCGTGCGCCCTCGACCGGGGAATAGGTAAAGCAGCCGACCCGGTCGAGCTGTGCGGCCTCAAGGAATTCCAGCAGTTCCTGAAACTCGGCCTCCGTCTCGCCAGGGAAGCCCACGATAAACGTCGAACGGATTGTGATTTCGGGACAGATATCGCGCCAGTGCCTGATCCGCGCCAGGTTGTCTTCGCCACTGGCCGGTCGTTTCATGGCTTTTAGAATACGGGCGTTGGCGTGCTGCAGTGGCACATCGAGATAAGGCAGGATCTTGCCCTCCGCCATCAGCGGTATCAGCTCATCGACATGGGGATAAGGATAAACATAGTGCAGACGTATCCAGGCGCCAAGCGTACTCAGGGCATCGGCCAGTTCAGTGATACGTGTCTTTACCGGTCGCCCGCTCCAGAAACCGGTCTTGTATTTCACATCGACGCCATAGGCACTGGTGTCCTGGGAAATGATCAGCAGCTCCCTGACCCCGGCATTGACCAGGCTCTCGGCCTCGGATAACACCTCTCCCACCGGTCGGCTCACCAGTTTGCCGCGCATGCCGGGAATGATGCAGAAGGTACACTTGTGATTGCAGCCCTCGGAAATCTTCAGATAGGCATAATGTCGCGGTGTAAGCTTGATTCCACCGGGTGGCAACAGATCGGAATAGGGATCGTGCGGACGCGCGAGGTGCTGGTGTACCGCATCCATGACTTCATCCAGTGCCTGCGGTCCGCTCACCGCCAGCACCCCGGGATGGGTCTGGCGGACGATATCACCCCTGGCACCGAGACAACCGGTGACAATAACCTTGCCGTTTTCGGCCAGCGCCTCGCCAATCGTATCCAGCGACTCCTCGACCGCATCATCGATAAAGCCGCAGGTATTCACCACCACCAGCTCGGCATCCTCGTAGCTGGGCGTGATCTCGTAACCTTCGGCACGCAGTTGTGACAGGATGCGCTCGGAATCAAACGTGGCCTTGGGACATCCGAGACTGACAAATCCGACGCGCGACTGTTTCATTCCAGCTAGTCTGCCTTCAAGTAGGCAAATCCCTTGCTTTGCAGCTCGGCAATACGAACGACCCCGGACGGAACCAGAGCAACGCCCTTGGTCACCTTGGCTTCATCCAGATTGACAGCGGTAGCCGTAATCTTGCACAACTCCAGCTTGATGCCCTGACCGATGGCGCTTTGCAGACGCTCGGTCAGTACTTTGCGCTCCTGCTTCAGGATCTTGTCTTCCTCAAACGGGGTTTTGGTCAACGGGTCACTGGTGACAAAACGAATACCGGCACCCAGAAACACGATTCGAATGTCATGGTCTGCGAACATCTCTTCATAGGTGGTCAGCATATTGTTGACACTGGTCAGCATGCGCCCGAGCCGGATCGGATCACCATAGTCAACATGCCAGACTACCTTTTTGACCGAATCGACGGCAGGGGCATTTTCTGCCGCCCCGGCCTGAGTCACGGAAAGCAATGTGCCAATTACCAGCAAAGCTGCAAGTGTGATGCGTGACCCTGCTCTTCCTGACCGACAGTTAAATATGGTTCTCATCATTACCTCCACAGTTGCTTGTTGGTGTGATAGTAAAACTCATTCTACTCTTCCTTCGCCAACAACTCTTTCACCGCGTCAACACGTGCCTCGTGTATCCGGTTTCCGATAGCCTCCCCGGCGAGCCCGTCAGCCTGTGCCTCACGGGCGATCATGCCGCTATCGACACTATTGGCGGCCTCGAACACCGCCAGAAACAATTCACCCTGGGAATAAGGTTCGTTTTCCATACCCTTGCGTCCACGCGAATCTGCCTCACAAGCAGTGACAAAGAGGGATACCCGTTCTGGTTTGCGAAATGCATCCATGGCCTCGAGCAGCTTGACCAGCGTGGTAGCCTTCAGTTCTGCGATGCGATGGCACTCGCCATGGTAGCGTGCAGTGAGTATCGCCAGATCGCGATACTCGTTGGGCACGCGGATGCGCTCGCACAACTGTTTTACCAGCTCCACGCCAAGCGATTCGTGATCGTAGTGATGTGGCCAGTTTTCCTCCGGTGTCACACCCTTGCCGAGGTCGTGCATGAGGGCTGCAAAGCGTACGCGCGCGTCATCGCTAAGTGCCGCTGCCTGATCCAGCACCATCATGGTGTGAACCCCGGTGTCGACTTCGGCATGATGCTGTTCGGGTTGCGGGATACCATAGAGTCGATCGATCTCGGGAAAGATTTTCGCCAGTGCGCCACAGCCACGAAGCACCTTGAAGAATTGTGATGGCTGATCCGCAGCCAACGCGCCTTCCAGCTCCGCCCATACGCGCTCGGGGACAAGATAGTCGACCTCGCCATCGGCCACCATTTGCTTCATTAGCTTGTTGGTGCCGTGTGCAACATGGAATCCCCATTTCGCATAGCGTGCCGCGAATTTGGCGATGCGTAGAATGCGCACCGGGTCTTCACCAAATGCCTCGGAGACATGTCGCAGCTTGCCATTGCTGAGATCTTCCCTGCCGCCGAACGGATCAATGATCTGGCCGTTCTCGTCTTCGGCCATGGCATTAATAGTGAGGTCGCGACGCCTGAGATCGTCCTCCAGGGTCACATCAGGTGCAGCGTAAACCGTGAAGCCCTTGTAACCGTGACCGCTTTTGCGCTCCGTACGGGCCAACGCATATTCCTCTTTGGTCTCCGGGTGCAGGAAAACCGGAAAGTCTGAGCCCACCGGTCTGAACCCCTGCGCCTCCATCTCTTCGGGCGTGGCACCGACCACGACGAAATCCCGGTCCTTGACCTCAAGACCGAGTAACTTGTCGCGAACTGCACCGCCTACCAGATAGGATTTCATGGCATCATCGTAATGTGGCAAGGGTGATTAATAAAGTTCTCATCTCACGGTCAGTGTTCGCCGTGTCCCTGCTGGCGGCCGCCTTCCTCGTAGTCGGCTGCTCGACCGTCGGCTATTACAGCCAGGCGATTGACGGCCAGCTCACCATTCTCGCGCGGCGACAGCCGATCGCCGAGATCATTGCCGATCCTGACACGGCGCCAGAGCTGAAGCAGAAACTGCAACAGGTCGTACGCATGCGTCGCTTTGCCGTTGATGTGCTGAACCTGCCGGACAATGCCAGCTACACCAGTTATGCGGATCTTGAGCGACCCTATGTCGTGTGGAATGTGTTCGCGGCGCCGGAATTCTCGCTAACCCCGCTGCAATGGTGCTACCCGGTTGCCGGTTGTGTCAGTTACCGAGGTTATTTCAGCGAACAGGGCGCCAACCACTTCGCGGACAAGCTGGCGCGAGACGGCAATGAAGTCTATGTGGCGGGAATCAGCGCCTACTCCACCCTTGGCTGGTTTCATGATCCGTTACTTAACACCATGCTCACCCGCTCCGAAACCAGCCTGGCCGGTACACTGTTTCACGAACTCGCGCACCAGCGCCTTTACGCCAAGGGTGATACCGCATTCAACGAATCCTTTGCGACAACCATTGAGCTGGAGGGCGTGCGCCGATGGCTACAACAAAACCACCAGGCGGATCAGTACGCGGAGTACCAGGCCTCCCTGCAACGCAAGCTCCAGTTCATTGCCCTGGTGCAGGGCGCCAGAGAAAAACTGAAGATATTGTTCGCAACTGACATCCCGGACCCGAAAAAGCGCGAGCGCAAAAAACAGATTTACGCCCGACTGAAACAGGACTACCGGCAACTACGTGCAAAATGGGGCGGCTACGCCGGCTACGACGCCTGGTTTGCACGCGACCTCAACAACGCGCACCTGGTTCCTATCGGCAGCTATTACGACTACGTGCCCGTATTCCAGGCAATGCTGGAGAGGTATCATGGCGATCTGAACGCGTTTTACGAAAGTGCGGGAAGACTGGCCGAGCTCGGACCCGACGAGCGCCGGGACGCACTGGAAAAAATGATGCCGAAACGCTAGCGACTCCGGCGGCGTGGATGCTCGCGACGCTCATGGCCGAGGTAGTGCGGTACCACTGCCTCCAGTTCGGTCAGGGTAAGATCAAACTCTTGCGGGAATCCGCCCTTGCAACAACTGTCTTCACGCATGGATCGATAGTTGTCCAGACTGATGGGCTTGCCCGGAAGGATTTCTCCTACCATCGCCTGCAGTTTGGACAGGCCGGAATTAAGCGGAATGACGTGGCAACGCTGGCGTGTAACCTTGGCAATGTACTCCACCAGTTGTCGAAGTGTGTATACCCTGGGCCCACACAACTCATAGCGCTTGCCATAGGTATGATAATTTCCGATTGACTGAACAAAGACCTCAGCGACATCTTCAACAAAGATTGGTTGAAAGCGCGCATTAGGACATGCCAGTGGCAGCACGCCTGGCGCCAACCTGATCAGCCCGGCGAAACGATTGGTAAAGCTGTCGCGCGGACCAAAAATCACCGACGGGCGGAAACTGGTGACGTTGACCTTTTGCCCTGCCATCTGGTGCACGCGGTCCTCGCCAGTGCCCTTGGTTCGCAAATATGCACTGGGACCGCCATTGGAGGCCTTGAGTGCGCTCATGTGTAACAGGCGCGGCACACCCTGGCTCTTGCAGGCATCGGCGACATGGGCCGGCAAGATGGCATGCGCCATTTCAAATGTGGGTTGACCACGAAACTCGTTGAGGATGCCGACAAGATTGATCACCACATCCATGCCGGCAAATTCCTGGTTGAGAAACGACTGGTCGTAGATGTTGCCCTCGATCAGACTTATGGTCGGCAGCACCAGTAGCGCGCGGTGCGGATCACGCCGGCGCGTCAGCACCTTGACCCGATGACCCTGGTCCACGAGCTTGTCAATAATACTGTGGCCGACGAAGCCGGTACCCCCAAGGATGCAGATATTCAGTTTAGACATGATGTGTTCGGTACAGGCCGTCAGGTGGTGCCGTTTCCGGCCGGAGTTAATATATTGCTATTGCTGCGCGATTTTGCGGAATCCAGACCCGTTGTCAAGCAGGTAACCCCGTTATCGGCCTTTTATTATTCTCGGACTGACTTCTTCCATTCGTGACTTCAGGGGTGTGGGCGCGAGCTCCAGCCGGTGTTCGTAAATCGTAGTGAAACCCATCACGTTCTTTACGTAGTTCCGGGTCTCGTTAAACGGTATGGAGTCGACCCAGACATCGGCCGACATATCGTTGTCCGTGGGCAGCCACTGTTTTACCCGGTGCGAACCGGCATTGTAGGCCGCGGTTGCCAGTACCTGGTTGCCCTGATTCCGGCGCAATACCGTCTTAAGATGATGTGAGCCGAGTCGCAGGTTGTTATCAATATCCAGAATTGCCTGATGGCTGCGAATGTTGAGACGCAGGCTGCGCGCGGTGGCCCGGCCCGTGCGCGGCATCAGCTGCATCAACCCCAGTGCGCCGGCGCCTGATCGCGCGTCGGTAACAAAGGCACTTTCCTGGCGCATGACGCCATATATCCAGCCCGGGTCAACACCGCTGCGTTGTGCGTTCTTCTCTACCTTGTCGCGATAGAGAATCGGAAAACGCAGATCGAGATCATCCAGGTGGCCGCTCTTGGCAACGGTAAAGAGCGCCCGGTCGTACCAGCCCCACTGCTGTGCCGCCACGGCGGCAACCTGCAGCTCGCGCTTGTTCATGTGCTGTATCACCCAGAACCATTGGCGACGTGCCGATACCACCTGGCCGACACCGAACAGTTCCTGTGCGATTTGCATTTCCGGGCGTGCCAGCATGGCGCCCAGCTCTTCCGGGGTAACCCGCACCGCACGGTGCTTCATGGAATACGGTGCGCCGACGCGGTCGGCAGCAAGAAAGCCGTAGTACCCACGCTCCTGCGCCAGATCGGAAAACAGGTCCCAGGCCGCGTCTTCGTCGCCGGTCTGCTCGGCGATGCGCGCCTGCCAATAGCGCCACTCGTTGTCCTCCAGCTCTTCCTGCTTCAGCGCTGCGATAAATTCTCGCGCTGTCTCCCAGTCACCGGCTCGCATGGCTGCGCGAATTCGCCAGTAATGTAATTCGCGATCCTCGGTATCTGCGGAAACGGCCGACAACCAGTCCACTGCTTGTGGTAGATGCCGTTGTGCCGCCAGGATGCCCACGTAACGCAACACATAGTTTTCGTCTTCGCCGAAAAAGCGATGTTCCTGCTTCAGCTTCTGCCAGTGCTCCATGGCGGCTTCCGGATCGCGATAGGCCAGACGCACCACCGCGTGATCCGCTACCATGCGTGCAATAGGCTTGTCGATTTTGTAGTTGATCTGCTCCAGCTCTTTCGCCGGTTGACGGTGTGCGCGTACCCAGCGCTCCACCCACTTGCGATCTTCCGCCGGCAGATTATAGGAAAGCTCGCGCGCGAGACTCAGCTGCCGGCGCTGCATCGCCAGGCGGATACGGGCAATCACCAGGTCGCGTGTCATGTGTCCTGCCCGGCGCCATTTGTCGAACACCGGGTTGCACGATCCCGGCAATCGTTTGCCGGTCAGCCACAGCGTTTCGACCTCGTTCATCAGGGCTGCCTGATCCTGATTGTCTGAATCCAGCAGCTGATTCAGGCGGTAGCAGTAAAGTTCCTTGTCCCTGGGATACTCGCGATATTCCTGCAGGAACAGTTTCCAGTCGCCCTGGCGGGCGAGGTGATGCAGCCATCGCTGGCGCAGGTGCTCGCTGGTAACGCTATGGCGATTGCGTTCAAGATATTCGCGTAAACTGTCGACTGGCGTGCTGGCAATACGCGTTTTCAGGTATTCGAATTCGAGGTGGCCGCGCAGCACATAGTCCTGCAGCGTGGCGTGCAATGCCTGATATTTACTGACCTGGCCGCTGCGCACTGCGCCCAGGGCATCGAGATAGACCCGTCGCTGTGCCTCGAGATTGGCATTGACAGCGAAAACCGGTCCGCTGGCAGAAATGCCAAGCAGGAGGATGAAACCAAAATAAAAACGCGTAATCATAATAATAAGTATAGATGACTATACTTGGCTATAAATCCCATAACAAACCAAGGAATCTAGCGATGGCGATGGAAACCCTGAATCCGGCGACAGGCGCGCTGGTGAAGTCATTTGATACATGGGGGAATGACGAACTCGAAGCCGCCCTGCAGCAGGTTGCCGCAGCGACACCCGGCTGGCGCGACCTGACATTCGGCGATCGTGCAGTGTTGATGCACAACGCAGCAAAGGTCTTGCGCGAAAAGTCAGAACACTATGCCAGTTTGATCACGCTGGAGATGGGCAAACCAATAAAGGAGGCCAGGGGCGAGATCGAAAAATGCGCCTGGGTTTGCGACTACTACGCCGAACATGCTGAAACCTTTCTCGCTGACGAAGCCATCGAAACTGATGCTGACAAAAGCTACGTTGCCTACCTGCCACTGGGTACCGTGCTCGCGGTGATGCCGTGGAATTTTCCGTTCTGGCAGGTTTTCCGTTTTGCCGCGCCGGGGCTGATGGCTGGCAACACCGGCGTACTAAAGCATGCGTCCAACGTGCCGCAATGCGCACTGGCGATCGAAGAAGTCTTTCGCGAAGCAGGCTTTCCCACGGGCAGCTTTCGCACCCTGATGATTTCTGCCGCACAGGTAAAAGGCGTGATTGAGGATGCCCGGGTTCATGCGGTAACCCTTACCGGCAGCGAACCGGCTGGAAGACAGGTCGCCTCAACCGCCGGGAACGCCATCAAGAAATCGGTACTGGAGCTGGGCGGCTCCGATGCCTTCGTGGTGCTGGAAGACGCCGACCTCGATACCGCAGCGTCTGTCGGTGTCACCTCCCGCTTCCTGAATAACGGTCAGAGCTGTATCGCCGCCAAGCGCTTCATTGTTGTCGATGCCATCGCCGACGAGTTCGTTCGGTGCTTCCGGGAAAAAATCGAGAAGCTGAACGTCGGCGACCCCTCACTGGATGAGACTGACGTCGGACCGATGTCTCGCCAGGACCTGCGCGACGAATTGCACAAGCAGGTACAGGACTCAATTGCCCAGGGCGCTGTGGCCGAACTCGGTTGTGAACCCATGGAAGGACCCGGCGCCTATTATCGCCCGTCGATACTGGACAAGGTCGTACCAGGGATACGCGCCTACGAAGAAGAATTGTTCGGACCGGTCGCCATCATCATTCGCGCGCGCGATGAAGATGATGCCCAGCGCATCGCCAATGACAGCCGTTTCGGTTTGGGTGGCAGTGTCTGGACACAGGACAGTGCCCGGGGTGAACGCTTTGCCCTACGCATGCAGTCCGGCGCTACCTTTGTTAACGGTCTGGTAAAAAGTGATCCGCGCCTGCCGTTCGGTGGTACCAAGGCCTCGGGTTACGGTCGCGAACTCTCCACTCACGGTATCCGCGAGTTTGTGAACGCCAAGACAATCTGGATCAGTTAACCAGGCCCCGCGCCCGACTCACGCTAGCGGCTGGCGCGGCGATAGGTCCAGACCAGCACACCGACCCCGACCAGGATCATTGGAACACTGTATACCTGGCCCATGGTCAACCAGCCAAATGCCAAGTAGCCGAGGTGGGCATCGGGCTGTCGATAAAACTCGACAAAGAAGCGGAAGCAGCCATATAGCAGAACAAACAATGCCGAGACCGCCATGGCGGGTCGTGGTCGGGAAGAAAACCACCAGAGCACGGCAAACATCACCAGGCCTTCGAGCGCCATCTCATAGAGTTGTGACGGGTGGCGCGGTAATGGGCCGCCGGTGCGGAACACCATGCCCCACGGTACATCGGTTACCCTGCCCCACAACTCCTGATTAATAAAATTTCCCAACCGCACGGAAGCAATACCCAGCGGTACCAGCGGCGCCTGAAAATCGAGCACTGTCGGCCAGCTGCGATTGGTCTTGCGCGCATACCACCACATGGCAATGATCACGCCAAGCAGGCCGCCATGAAACGACATGCCTCCCTGCCACACGTACAGTATCTCGAGCGGGTGCTGTAAATAGTAAATTGGCTTGTAAAGCAGGATGTAGCCAATACGGCCACCGAGGATGACGCCAAAGGCGCCGGTCAGTATCAGGTCGCCTACTTCGTCCGGCTTCCAGCCGCTATCGGGCCGGCGTGCGCGCCAGACTCCCAGCGCCCATGCCGAGACAAAGGCCACGACATAGGTCAGGCCGTACCAGTGAATCTTTAGCGGGCCAAAACTGATGGCGACCGGATCAATAACAGGGGCGTAAATCATGGTGGCGAATTATGACCGATGCCGCCAACAGGCACCAGCAACACCAATTTATGGTGAAGGAATCAACAAGCCGGCATCCCAGACACGCAAGTTGGTGTCGCCGTATGGTATCTCCAGTAATTGGGCACTGGCACTAATGGCATTGGGTTGCCACCCGGTGTCGTACGTCAACATTACACCGGTGGGGTTGCTCAGAATCCAGTCGCGCGTCTGATCACGGGTGAGCACAGCAATCGGCTGGGTCAATCGACTGCTGAAATGAAACTCTCCCTGGTAGGGTGCAACCTGGGCTATGGCGCGGCCTTCGTTTTCCGTTTCATACAACAGCTTGTTCAGGCTATCAACCTGGTACCGATCACCCCACTGGTAACCGGCAAAGAAACTACTGGCAACAACGACGAACATGGTAGTCACAGCAATGCTCATGACGCGCTTGCCGGTATTCATCGTTGGCATCCACGAAAGCACGATGCCAAGCGCAGCGACAACAACACCAATCATCGGCGACATACTCCAGAGTATCGCTGGCAGGAAATCAACACGCGGCATTCCGGGCAGGACCGCGAGCGCACCGCCGATGGCGATCACCGGGAACGTCATGCCCGCAAAGAAACTGTCTTCGCCCACGGTCCGAAGGTCTTCGTGCATGAGCAACCAGGCGAATACCAGCACGTAGGCAGGAAACAACGGCAACAGAAATTGTGGCTGACGAACCGGTAACAGCGTCAGTATGACGATAGCGGAGATTCCCCAGATCATGCACAGGGTGAAGCCACTATCCAGTTTTTGTCCGCGAACCTGCCACAGGCGGATCCAGCCAAGCGGCCACACCGACCACGGAAAGAACGCCAACGGAATCAAGTACAGGTACCACCACCACGATCCCTGTCGATAAAAGAGGTCCAGCGGCTGGAGCGAACTCGCCGCCGCTATCGCCTGCTGCCAGTCGAGCCCGGCAGAGCGTGAGGCCGGAATCAGCCAGGCCAGCCACAATCCAGTGCCAATGATGATCGCCAGCAGGGCCGCGCCGTACCAGGCCCCCCAACCGGCCTTGCCATCCCGGCCCGACCACATTGGCGCCAATAGCATCGCCGGCACCACGTAGACCAGCGCGACTGGCCCGCCGACAAGTAGCGACATACCGATCAACAGACCAATGACCAGTGCTGCACCGCGCCCGCCGCTGGCGTAACCATGCACTGCCATCATGGTCAGCAGGGTCATGCTCACCAGCAGCAAATGATCGAGTGCGAGCGTCTGGTACATCGCCCACAACACGGTGCCTAGCAACAGTACCGGTACATAGCGCACGACCTCTTTCTGATCTGGCCAGAGCTTGTGCGCGAAAGCGGTGGTAAGGAACAGGACAAACAGGCCGGCAATGGCGGGCAACAACCTGGGCCACCAGTCGTTCAGGCCCAGGAACTGCCAGCCGGACAACACCAGCCAAAGCGTAATTGGTCCCTGTCCAAACCATGGCTCGCCATTCAGTTGCGGTGTCAGCCATTCGCCGCGGTGCCACATGTCCCAGGCCAGCGCCAGCAACCGGGTTTCGTCCGGCGGCCAGATGCTGCGCGTCACCATGCCGGCGGCAACGATCAGCAGCCACAAGCCGATCCAGCCAAAAGCGAAACGCACCCCGGAAAGTGATTTTCGACGACGACGCCGGCTCAGTCGCCGGGTATCCACCTCCGGCTCGACTGATGGCACTGCGCCGATCTCGATCTCTTCGACAACAAAATTCTCCAGCGTCTGCTCCACGCCGCCCTTTTCGGAACGACGGCGCTTACGCCGCTTTCGGTGCTTCTCTTCTGCTTTTTTTTGTTTCTTGCGCCAGAACATGATTCGCGATCGCTGTACCTGTTTTCCCTGTTATGTTGCGTTCAGGCCCTAGCGTCCTATTCAAGCCAGGACACAGGCAAGCAAAAGCCGATGTTCGGTAGTGCCTGATTCCTGTACGGGTAAAACCAGTTTAGACGCTTTACAGCGCGGCTGCGCTGAAGATCCGGAGCGTGGTACCGGCATAGGGTGATTCGAACAGGGGAACTGGCGACTTATTGCCGACCCGCGGCTGCCAACCGTCGCCATAGGTAATGACGACACCCGCTGGATTTGCTGCCACCCACGCCAGGATATCCTCTGGAGTCACTTCCTTGTAGGCGTTCCGCAGGCGTCCGTAGAAATGAAACTGCCCGTGGTATGTGCCCATGTGGGCAACCGGGCTCCGGTCGAGTTCCATTTGCCCGAGAAACCTGGCACTGGTGATCACAGACTGATACTCGTTTTTGTCGGTGACATACCACTGCGCCGCGATCACCAGCACGATATTAAATACGGCAATACGCACCACGCGCTGCTCGAATGTTAATGTCGGCAACAGACCAAGGGTGGAGCCGAGCAGCGCAATCACAATACCGACATAGATCGGTAACTCCGTGAGTACTGCCGGTAACACATCATTGTTGGGCAGTGACGGTGCCGCCGCAAGCGACACCCCGAGAACGATGATGACTACCCGCACGACTAATCCTGATCTTGGCAGACCGAACACCAGCAAAGCGGCAAGGGTGATGCTGCCGCCAACCACTGGCGAGATCCCCTTTAGCGCTGCCGGCAACCACGATGCGTCGGGAGCGAAGGCAATGCCCAATAGCACCAGGCCCAGTGCCATGGTCGGGAACATCAGGCTGACGACAAACCGATCTTCGCCCTGGTCAATTAACTCATCATTGAAGAGCAGATAGGTCACGAGCAGTGCAAACGCCGGCAGGATGGGAAGCAGGTATTGTGGTTGCCGGGGGCCCAGTACGCTTAACACCACCAGTACCGGCACCACCCACGCGGCACAGAATATAAACCCGATCGAAGGCAATCGGTCGCTGACCTGCAGCGCGCGTGAATACACCAGTGGCCAGGCTACCCATGGCAGAAAGGCAACGGGCAGCAGCACCAGGTACGAATATATAGGCTGGTTCTGCGCGAACATCTTCAGTTCTTCCGGCAGTACGCCAACCAGATGATCGATGGCATAGCCATAGCCATACTCTAGCGACACCACCAGGCCCCACAGTGCCACCAGGCTGATAGCAAATACGAGGCCGGTGCCGATATCGAAATACCAGTTGCGCCAACGTAGCGCGTGTTCGCGCCCGGCCCAAAGTGGCCCGGCGATCGCCACCGGCAATGTATAAAGCAATGAGGTTAGGCCGCTGGCCAGCACGGCGGCGCCGGTCGCAAAGCCGAAAATGAACCAGCCGACCCGCGTGGTATAGCGCCAGGCATGCAAAATGCCAAACAGGGCCAACAGCGTAAAGAAAGTGAGCAGATGATCAGTGAGGGTCAGGGTCAGATAAAATACCCACAACCATGATGACAGCATCACGAACGGGACATAGCGCGGCATCCTGAGCTGGTCCATCCACAGCAATGCGGCAATGCGACTGACGAGAAACAGGCTGAACAGCGAGAACAGTGCCGGTAACACCCGTGGCCACCAGTCGTTGACGCCGAAAATTTTCCAACCAAGCAGGATCAACCATGGCATCAGGGGTGGTTGCTCCGGTGCCGCCAGCTCGTTCAGCACCGGAATCAGCAGCACATCGCGCTGCCACATTTCCCAGGCGATACCCAGTAGACGCAACTCGTCCTGGGAAACCGGCGGGCGAATATAGATTAATGCCGCGGCCATCAGGCACCACAGCACCATCCACGGCAAGGCATGCTCGAATAACTGGAGCCAACCTCCGAAATGCGGTCTTTGCACGGAGTTCACTGACAAGTTTGTGTCATTCCTTTGTTATTTAATTATTTTAGTCAGGGTTTTTAAAAATGACAGGCGCAAAATACACGAATCCAGTGATCCATGAAACTGCAACACCCGGGAATGATTACTGCGTGCCGCTGTAAGCGGTCAGGCCAGCATGCTGGCAACGAGATTACGGTAAAAACTGATGTGATCGAATGGTTGTGCCTTCCTGCGTCGTGCCAGATTCCAGCCGAGTAACTCGACGTGATCGGCTTTCAATACCCCCTTGAATTCGCCCCAGCGCGCGGACGGCACCGAAACCTGGCTGTCATTTTGCTCGCCTTCTGCGCGCGCCACCACGCGGGCCCAACGACGGAGGAGGTAGGGCATCTCGGTCATTGGGCGAATGGCCGCGTATGACGTGTAAACGACATCACCCCGGTCCGGGATTTCACGGTTAAAGCGATCGCAGGCAGCGGGGCGCAGGTCCTCGAGGGCACGACGGCCGAGCAGGCGTCCGATCCAGTTGAGTACGCGTGGCACCCGCAGCGCCCAATCGGCGAGGGCGGTACCCCGGTGTGGCGTACCGATGGTAACCAGACGTCGAACCCGATGATCGGGATCCAGCCGGGAAATCAGGAAACGGCTGTCGAGACCACCCATGCTGTAGGCGATCAGAATCAGGTCGCGTTCGGGTATGGTTTCAACAAAACGCGCCAGCGCGTTGGCACGCTCGGCCACTGACCCACCGGCAGGCAACCTCGGGAAATAACAATTCACACCTAGGTCAACCATGGCGGCACGCACGCCACGAAAATAGGTGACACGGCCGAGCGGCAGGCGCAGCTCGCTGAATCCGAGAAAACCGTGAACAAACACGACGGCGGGTAGGTTGATAGCGTCCATTGCCAAGACAGAACGTTCCTGTTCAGTTAAAACAAAATGAGTATAGACCTGTTTTCAACCACTGCACGTGGTGGCGGAACAGGGGCCGGCAATTTTCAGGCTACCGGTCGAAGCGAATTACGGCTTCCAGGCCAGATCCGGCTCGCGCGCGGCCTTTACATCGTCCAGTCGCCGTACCGGCAGGGTATAGGGTGCGCCCTTCAGCGTTTCCGGATCCCGATGGGCCATCTCGGCGACTTCCTGCATCGCGGTGATGAAGCCATCCAGCTCGTCCCTGGCCTCGGTCTCGGTGGGTTCGATCAGGAAACACTCAGGCACCAGTAACGGGAAGTAGGTCGTCGGTGCGTGAAAGCCGCGATCCAGCAAGGCCTTGGCGACATCAGTGGCGGTGATGCCGGTCTCGTCCTTCAGCTTCTTCAGCGTCAGAATAAATTCGTGGGTCGCGCGCCGAGTGTCGAACGCCATCTGGAACCCGGCTTTCTTCAGTTTTACCATCATGTAGTTGGCATTGAGCGTGGAATATTCTGCCACCCGTGGCATGCCTTCACGGCCCAATAAGCGCGCATAGATGTACGCGCGCAACAGCACCCCTGTATTACCCATGTTGGCCGACAACCGGCCGATAGTTTGCGGGTAATCCTTTCTGGTCAACCAGTGATAACGGCCATTGCTTTCACCCACCATCGGCACCGGCAGGAACGGCTTGAGACGATCATTGGCACCAATAGGCCCGGCGCCGGGACCGCCGCCGCCGTGCGGTGTGGAAAAGGTCTTGTGCAGGTTCATGTGAATCACGTCGAAGCCCATGTCACCGGGTTTAACCTTGCCGAGAATGGCGTTGAGGTTGGCGCCGTCGTAATACAGCAGGCCACCGGCATCGTGAACAATTTTGGCCAGCTCCTCGATGTCCTTTTCAAACACACCCAGCGTCGACGGATTGGTCAGCATCAGGCCGGCGGTCTGTGGGCCAACGGCCGCCTTCAACGCTTCAATGTCGACATCGCCTTCGTCGTCCGTGGGAATTTCCTTCACCTTGTAGCCGCACATCACGGCGGTAGCGGGATTGGTACCATGTGCCGCATCCGGTACCAGGATCTCGGTGCGTGCCGTGTCGTTACGTGAATCGTGATAGGCGCGAATCATGGCAACCCCGGCAAACTCGCCCTGGGCACCGGCAAGCGGTGTCAGCGAAACCGCCTTCATGCCGGTGACATCTTTCAGGATTTCCTGCAGATCAAAAAGACAGGCAAGTACGCCCTGCCCGGTCGACTCCGGTGCACGCGGGTGGCGCGCGAGGAAACCGGGGCGCATCGCCAGCGTATTGGAAGCGCGCGGGTTGTACTTCATGGTGCACGAACCCAGCGGATAGAAATTGGTATCGATGGAAAAGTTCTTCTGCGACAGGCGGGTGTAGTGACGCACGACCTGCATTTCCGAGGCCTGCGGCAGTGGCGCACTTTGCTTGCGCAGAAACTTCGCCGGGATGTCCTTGACCTCGGCGCGCGTTAGCGGGGCCTGTGACGGGTTGGTTCGACCTTCACGAGATAATTCAAATATCAGCACGTTATTTCACCTTCAGCTAATCTAGTTCGGCGCAGTTTTCGCCATTGTTCTCTCTCCTGAACATGCATCAGAATTCACTTTTTGTGGCGCAGGCTGGATCTAGTCGTCATTTGCTGACCACGCGCTCAAGATGAGTGTAATAGAGTTGCATGTCTTCCTCGGTGCGGGTTTCGGTCGCACAAACGAGTAGCGCCTCCCCCAGTTCCGGATAGTCTTCGGTCAACTGATAGCCGGCGATGACCCCCTCCGCCTCCAGCGCCTGTATCACATCGGCCGCCCGCACACTGAGTTTCAAAACACTCTCGTGAAAAACCGGGCGATCAAAAACCGTCTCGACACCATCGATCGCAGTTAACACCTCGATCAGCCGTGTGGTATTGGCGTGGCAGGCAGCAGCGACTCGCTCCAGGCCTTCACGCCCCAACAGCGCCATGTGAATGGTGGCTGCAGTGGCCAGCAGCCCCTGGTTGGTACAGATATTCGATGTCGCCTTGGAACGGCGAATGTGTTGTTCGCGCGCCTGCAGCGTCAGCGTGAAGCCGGGTTTGCCGTCGAGATCGACGGTGCGACCGATAATACGGCCCGGCATCTGGCGCACGATTTTTTCCTTGCAGGCCATGAAACCGACATAAGGACCACCGGACGACAGGGGTGCGCCAAGGGGCTGGCCCTCGCCTACCGCGATGTCGGCACCGTGCTCGCCCCATTCTCCTGGTGGCGTCAACAGCGCCAGCGCCACCGGATTGACCAGGCCGATAGCCAACGCACCCTGCGCATGTGCCCAATCGGTCAGTTCGTCCACCTCTTCGAGTACGCCGAAGAAATTGGGTTGCGGGATTACCAGTGCGGCAACATCGCTACCCTCATATTTTTTGAGACTGGCAGGATCGATATGGCCACCCTTTGGATCGTAGGCGAGCTCAACCAGCTCGATGTTCTGGTGCCTGACGATAGCCTCGACCACCTTGCGATAGTCCGGGTGCACCGTCGTTGGCATCAGGATGCGTCTTGCCTTTTTCTGGGTGCGCACTGCCATCAGCACCGCTTCCGCCAGCGCCGAGGCGCCCTCGTACAGGGATGCATTGGCCACGTCCATACCGGTCAGGCCGGCGATCATGCTCTGGAATTCATAGATCACCTGCAACGTGCCCTGACTTGCCTCAGCCTGATACGGCGTATAGGCGGAGTAGAACTCGCCTCGGGTGGTCAATTCCCAGACCGCGGCCGGGATGTGATGCTCGTAGGCGCCGGCACCAATGAAATTGATATAGCGACCGTCGGTCTCGGCACGCGAGCTCATGAGGCGGCTCAATTCCATCTCGCTCATCGCCGTTGGCACCTGCGTCAATTTGCCGTTACGCAGATTGGCAGGGATCTCGTCAAACAGCGCATCGGTATCGGCCGCGCCGATGGCCTTGAGCATATCGGCGAGGTCTTTTTCAGTGTGAGGAATAAAAGGCATCGTGTTTCCGTTGTTGTCTAGGCCTCGGAGGCAACCAGTTCTTCGTAGGCATTGGCATCCATCAACGCATCGATTTCGGCGCCGTCGGCCGGAGTCATGCGGAAGATCCAGCCTTCGCCATAGGGATCACTATTGATGGTTTCCGGGGCATCGGCCAGCGCGTCGTTGACCTCAAGTATTTCACCGCCGATCGGTGCATAAACATCCGATGCGGCCTTAACCGACTCCACCACCGCACAGTCATCACCCTGATTCAACGATGCACCGGTTTCCGGTAACTCGACGTAAACCATGTCGCCCATCAGGTCCTGCGCGTGCTCGGTTATACCAATCGTTACCGATCCATCATCATTGATACGTACCCACTCGTGGGATTTGCTGTACTTCAGTTCACCTGGAATATTGCTCATACCCTCACACCTCAACGTTTATATGTTTTCCTAAAGACAACTCTTTCCATTTCGAACAAACGGATACTTGACGACTTTGGCCGGTACAGACTTGCCGCGAATATCGACCTCAACACTATCGCCGGTACCGGCGGGCACGCGTGCCAGCGCGATCGACTGACCCAGCGTGGGCGAAAACGAGCCGCTGGTAATTTCACCTTCACCCTGTTCGCAGATCACTTTCTGATGCGCGCGCAACACGCCCTTGCCCTCAAGTACCAGCCCGACCAGTTTGTGCTCGACGTTACCTTTTTGTTTCTCCAGCGCTGCGCGGCCAATGAAGTCCCGATCTGACGGCTCCCATGCCACGGTCCAGGCCAGCCCCGATTCCAGCGGTGAGGTCGTCTCGTCCATATCGCTGCCGTATAGATTCATACCGGCTTCCAGTCGCAGGGTGTCGCGGGCGCCAAGCCCGATGGGGGCAACCCCTGCTTCGAGCAACATTTGCCAGGAAAACGGCGCGGCCTTGGCAGGCAGAATGATCTCGAAACCGTCTTCCCCCGTGTACCCGGTACTGGCAATCATCAACTCACCAATCAACACCGCGTGAAACGGTTTCAGGTTTTGCGTGGCTTCACGAATGTCTTCGCCCATTGCCGCATACACCTTTTCCCGGGCATTGGGCCCCTGCACGGCAATCATGGCGAGATCGTCACGCTCGGAAACATCAACTTCGTCGATGTTCTCGGCCTGCGACTGTAGCCAGGCAAGATCTTTTTCGCGAGTGGCGGCATTCACTACCAGCCGGAACCAGTCATCATCAAGATAATAGATAATCAGGTCGTCGATGACGCCACCGCTTTCATTGAGCATGCAGGTATATAGTGCCTTACCCTTTGTCTTGAGCTTGCCAACATCATTAGCGACCAGATTTGCGAGAAACTCGCGCACGTTTGCACCCTTGATATCCACCACTGTCATGTGGGAGACATCGAACATGCCGGCGTCACTGCGCACCTGCTTGTGTTCTTCCAGTTGCGAACCGTAATTCAGCGGCATGTCCCATCCGCCGAAATCGACCATCTTGGCGTTGGACTCGAGATGCTTTTCATAAAGTGGGGTTTGCTTCGCCATTATTTGTTCCCTGTCAGTTCCCGCTGTATTTCTTCCGCGTGATAGGAAGAACGAACCAGCGGGCCGGATTTGACCCACTGAAAGCCGATGCGGCGCGCGATATCACCGTAATGCGCAAACGCGTCCGGCGAAATGTATTCCGCTACCGGCAGATGTTTGATGGTCGGGCGCAGGTATTGACCGATACTTACCCGGCTGACGCCAGCGTTATGCAAGTCATTGAGCACAGCAACGACCTCGTGCTCCTGTTCGCCCAGCCCGAGCATAATGGCAGACTTGGTTTCTACACCCTCGAGGTCGCCGGCGAGCTCCAGCAACCGCAGGCTACGCGAATATTTCGAGCCCTTGCGCGCGATGCGGTAAAGACCGGGCACGGTCTCGACATTGTGGCCCCACACCAGCGACGGCCAGTCGGTGTTGTCAAACGGCGTCAATGCCAGTATTCGTTGCAGGTGATCCACGCTTTGTTGCTGGTATCCCTGAAAATCCGGGGTCAGGAACTCGACGCCGATGGCCGGGTCCAGCGTGCGCAAGGCACGCAGCGTCTCGCTAAAAATACCCACGCCCTTGTCTGCCTGGTCGTCCCGGTTAACTGACGTCAACACCACGTAACGCAAACCCAGTTGGTCAACCGCCTCGGCGATACGGCGCGGTTCGTCCTGGTCGACAGCAAGGGGTCGACCGGTTTTTACTGAACAGAAACCACAGGCGCGGGTACAGGTATCGCCCAGCAACATAAACGTGGCGGTACCGCGACTCCAGCATTCGCCCCGGTTCGGACAACGCGCTTCCTCGCATACCGTATGCAGTTTGTTGCCGGCAACACTGGCAAGCGTGGCACCGTAGTGCACACCCTCGCCCAGCTGCTGGCGAATCCAGATCGGCATGCGCGAGACATTGCGTCCGGATTCGGTTTGGGTATCACCGGAATTCAACATGGGCTCGTCGGCTCTTGTTTGTCCAAAAAAAAGGGCGATGGACACTACTGTCCACCGCCCCTCTGTCCTTGCACCTGAGAGCTTTAGCCCCTTCGGTGGGTGGTCATTCGCCACCGCTCTCCAGAGTCGACATAGGTTCTCGGTCCGTTTGCCTGAGCGTTTCCGGGCGGTTGCGCCTTCGGCGCCCTGC
>Ga0209536_100000650_pt1 | contig 56695 bp, 48 predicted proteins | sample DeeMarSeWOR28_12_FD_187461 | JGI IMG/M metagenome (GOLD analysis project Ga0209536, IMG submission 187461) | Marine sediment microbial communities from White Oak River estuary, North Carolina - WOR-2-8_12 (SPAdes) (version 2) | ecosystem: Environmental > Aquatic > Marine > Intertidal zone >... | reverse complement strand
CCCGAGCCGGAACCCGAGCCGGAACCGGAACTGCCGCCCTTGCCGTCGGTGTTCCAGGATGTGAAGCCGGTGCGCAAGGTCAAGCCCAAGTACCCGCGGGAAGCGGAAGACAAGAAGATCGAGGGCCGTGTGAAGGTACGCCTGAGCGTCGAACTCGATGGAAGTGTAAGCAACGTGGAGATTCTGTTGTCCGAGCCGCCGGGTGTGTTCGATGAAGAGGTGCTAAAAGCTGTGAAGCAGTATCAGTTCAAGCGCGACGGCACGACCTACGAAGCGGACCAACTGATTATCTTCAAGCTTGATCCCTGATTCGGATAGACGGACCAGGTAACAAAAAAAGCCCGCTCGACAGCGGGCTTTTTTCTTGTGCCAAGGCGCTGCTCGCGTTGACGCTGACCCAACGCCGGTGTCAACGCGTACGGTCAGCTGTAAGCCATGGTTGGCAGCCAGGTCACGATACCCGGCACGATGATGCACAGGAACAGGCCAATCACCTGTATCAGGAGAAAGACCAATGCCGATTTGAAGATCGTTGCCATGCTGATTTCCGGCGGGCAAACACCCCGCAGGTAGAACAGTGCGTAACCGAACGGCGGGCTGAGGAAGGACATCTGCATGTTCACCAGATACAGCACGCCAAACCAGAGCACTACCACGCTGCTGTCGACGCCCGGCAGGCCGAATAGGCCGTCGAAAGTGAGCGACTCGATAATTGGCACGAAGATGGGCACGGTGAGCAGCAGAATGCCGACCCAGTCGAGGAACATGCCGAGAAACACCAGCATCACCATCATCACGATCAATATGCCGTAAGGATTCAGCCCGGCATCGAGGATGCTGTCGGTAATAAAGGCCTGGCCGCCCTGTAGGATGAAGAAGCCGACGAATATCGATGCGCCGAAAATGATCCACAGAACCATCGCCGACGCGCGGGCCGTGGTAACGGATGCCTCGCGCAGCGATTGCAGCGAGAAACGCTTGTGGAGCACTGATACGATGATCGCGCCGAACGAGCCGATGCCCGCCGCTTCCACCGGCGTGGCGATGCCGCCGAACAACAGGCCCAGAACCAGGAATACCAGGATGACCGGTGCGATCAGTCGGCCCAGCAGTTTCAGTTTTCCGGGAAGGTCGACGCGCTCTTCCCTCGGCAGTGCAGGGCCGAGCGTCGGATTGAGCCAGCTACGCACCAGCACGTAGGCGACGTACATGCCGGAGAGCATCAGTCCGGGAAGTATCGAGCCAAGATAGAGCTGACCGACGGATTGCTGCGCGACCACCGCATATAGAATCGCCAGAATGGACGGCGGAATCAGGATGCCGAGCGTGCCGCCTGCCATGATCGATCCAAGCGCGATCTTGTGGTCGTATTTTCGCTTGAGCATGGCGGGCAGGGCGATGATGCCCATGGTGACGACTGCCGCGCCGATGACGCCCACCATTGCCGCGAGGATGGTCGAGGCGAGGATGGTTGCCGCGGCAAGGCCGCCATTCAGGCCGCCCATCCATTTGTAGACCACGTCGAACATTTCCTCGATCAGGCCGGCGCGTTCCAGCATCGACGCCATGAAGATGAACAACGGAATGGCTGCCAGGTCCGGATTGGCCATCAGCGGAAAAATCCGCGTCGGAATGATGTTCACCATGGTCTGGCCGCCGACCAGGTAGATGAACACGACACCCAGACCGCCAACCACGAAGGCCATCGGCAAGCCTGCCATCAACAGCAGCGCCAGCGATCCGAACATCAGGAACGTCAGCGTCTCGATATCGGTATCGATCAATGCTTCGCCGAAAGAGAACAGAAAGCGTTCATCTTCGTAAGGATCGAAGAAAAGGATGTTGACGCCCTCGACGAGGCAGATCAGCACCACGGCCGTGGTGGCCGCGACCATGATCCAGGTCCAGATGCTTCCGGTGTTGCCCGGTTTCATGCCGGGTGTGGTCGTCGTGGCATTCATGCGGGTTTACCTCCGGCAGTGCGGACGAACAGCAGAATGTCCTTGATCAGTTTCGAAAGTCCGGCGAGAGTGAGCAGGATGCCGCCCAGCACCATCATGCCCTTGACCGGATAGAACTGGACCTGCCAGGTTTCTTCGGTGACCTCGCCCATGTCCAGCGAATCGAAAAAGAATCGCCAGCAACTGCCGGCCAGAGCCACTGCAAAGATGAAAAAGAAGGTCGAGGTGAAAATGTCCATGCCGATCTGCGCACGCCGGGGCAGCTTGATGTAGACGACGTCAACGCGAACGTGATCGCCATGCAACAGTGCAAAGCCACCGGCCAGCAGATATTGCATGCCGAACATCAGGTACGAGGCCTGGTGCGCCCAGATCGTGGGAGCATCGAAAATGTAGCGCGAAACGACTTCGTAGAAATAGACGCACACGGCGTTGACCGTCCACAGCGATACGAACAATCCGGACTTGTCGGTAATCCAGTCCAGCGCCCGCGTAAAGGAATTGCCGGCGGCGTGCAGCGCGGGATCTTCCTCGGCGAGGACCTTCATTGCAGTCTCTTCGTCGGGGGTTCCGCTGGGTTTGGCGTCGCGCGTGAACCACATGAATATCAGCGGCATGACCGCCAGCCAGCCCCAGTAGATCCAGTGCGGCAATACGAAATTGGTTGTCTCAGACATGAGTCCTCCCGGTTGCCTGCATAACGTCAACGGCGGATGGCAAGGCCATCCGCCGTGTTTGCCGGCTTGTTTTTCGCGTCAGAGCTTGAGGCCCTTAACGTCGGCCTGGTCCAGATACCCCATATAGGGATTGAGCATGAAGTCTCTCTGCAGTTCGAACACGCGCGTAGCGTCCTTGTTCTTCCGCGCCCATTCGTACCAAACCGGAATTGCCGCTTTGCGGAAGCGGGTGACATCTTCGGCCGACAGACGTGACACCTTGGTGCCTTTCTTCAAGAAGGTTTCCATCGCCTGCACGTTGGCTTTCTGAATAGTGACGAAATGGTGCACCGAGTAGGTTTGAACCTGCTCCTCGACGAATACCTGCATCTTCTTCGACAAACGCTTCCAGGCCCGCATGTTGACAGTCAGATCCATCAGATCGACCGGTTGGTACAGGGAGGTCTGTCCCGGAGGCCCCATGCAGATGATGTACTTGGTCACCTCGGCAAACCCGAGGTCGAGGTTGATTGCAGGTCCGACATAGTCGGCGGCGTCGATCGTGCCCTTCTCCAGAGCCGGGTAGATGTCCGAGCCGGGCATGCTGGTCGTGCTCACACCGAATTGCTCGAATACCTGCGACACCATGCCCCCGGGAAGGCGGATCTTCATGCCCTTCAGCTGATCGAGGCTGGCGACCGGTTTCTTCGAGTGAATGATGTTCGCGTCATGCTGGATCGGTCCGACATAGAACAGGCCGAACTTGCCGAAGATCTCGCGCGTCATCTCCAGCATCCCGAGACCGTAAAACATGGTGTCCCAGTGGCTCGTCTGGTCCGGTCCCGCCGGATACGAGGACAGGAACACCGAGGCCGGAATCTTGCCCGACCAGTAAAGCGTGAACGGATTCATCGCCTGCAGTACGCCAGTGCGCACGGCATCGAACAAGGCGTTGTTGTCGGCGGCAACGGCCTTTGCCGGGAACGGCTTGACCGCCAGTTCCCCGCCGGATTTCTCCTCGAATGCGTTGGCCCATGCCTCGAACAGTTTGTATCCTGTGGTGCCGGCGTCCCAGCTCGACTGCACTTTCCAGGTCTGCGCCTTGGCGGCTTCGGCGTTGCGTATGTGGGGTGCCCCCAGCAACAAAGCCCCGCCGGCCAGCGTGCCGGCCTTGAGTATCTGGCGGCGGCTGCTGTCTGCCGGTGCCTCGCCTGGCACTTTATTTTTCTCACTCGTTGATTTATCAGTCATTTTTCCTCCTTGGTGAATGGATATGGCGACGCAGGGCCGTTGGCAGTTTCGGGAGAGGGCGAAATGATGAGGGACGAAACGGATCAGATCAAGGCGGGATTGGTTCCAGGGCAGAGCGGATGCGCGTGCGTGCACGGCACGATTACACGGTGGCGGATGCCGGTTAATGTAGACTTGCCCCCTTGCAAAGGCTTTGATTCGGGCCTCGCGGGCCCGCAACATTCATAAAGGCAAAGGGGGAGTCGATGCCTTCGATTTCGCGCCGCTCCGGTCAATTGGGGACGGAAAACGCGTTCGTTGTGCTGGCAGAAGTCAGTGAGCTGCAGCGCCAGGGCAAGGATATCGTGTCGTTTTGTATCGGGCAGCCGGACTTTCCGACGCCCGGCAACATTCGTGAAGCCGCAATTCAGGCGATCAATGACGGCAAGCACGGTTACACGCCGTCGTCCGGCATCGTTGAGTTGCGTGAGGCCGCGGCGAACTACCTGAACCGTACGCGTAATCTCGATTACGCCGCCGGCGACATCGTGGTAGCCGCCGGCGCCAAGCCGTTCATCATGTATTCCGTGCTGGCGACGACCGACTACGGCGCCGGCGAAGAAGTCATTTACCCGAACCCCGGTTTCCCAATCTACGAATCGCAGATCCGCGCCAACGGCGCGATACCGGTACCACTGCATCTGCGTGAATCCCGCGGTTTCAGTTTTGATCCGAACGAGCTCGAATCCCGGATCAGCGACAAAACGCGCTTGTTGATCCTGAACTCGCCGCAGAATCCGACCGGCGGCATCGTTCCGCGGGAGGACATGCAGGCCATTGCAGATATTCTGCGCCGCCATCCGCAGGTGTGGGTGTTTGCCGATGAAATTTACTCGCAGCTTTGTTATGACGGCGAGTTTGTCTCGATCACCAGCTTTCCCGACATGCTGGAACGCAGCATCGTGTGTGATGGTGCGTCGAAAACGTGGGCGATGACGGGCTGGCGGATCGGCTTCGCCGCCAATCGGGAATTGGCACCCGTGTTTACCCGCTGGGTAACCAATACCGAGTCTTGCGCTTCGCATATTTCCCAGTGGGCGGCAGTCGAGGCACTGAACGGCCAGCAGGACGAGGCGAAGCGGATGCGCGACCGGTTTCTCGAGCGCCGGAACCTGATTGTCGATTTACTTAACGGCGTGCCCGGGGTGAACTGTCAGGTCCCGGGCGGCGCATTCTACGCCTGGCCCAACATTACCGAAGCTTGTGACATGATCGGCGCAAAGGATTCCGAAGAATTCCGCAAGAGGTTGCTGAACGAAGCGGGCGTGGCGGTGCTCGCCGACATTCACTTCGGCGCCCGCGTTCCCGATGAAGGACAGCACATCCGCTTCAGTTACGCGGCTTCCAATGAAGCGATCCGCGAAGGGGTGTCGCGCATGGCGCAGTTCATCGAGAAGAACTCCAAAATCAGGAAGTCGGCTTGAGGCCGTCGCCGGGCTGAGAAGAACCACTGCTGAAACCGCATTCGCGGGGATCCTCCGCGTCTCGCTGCGAGGAGATGCTTGGCAGCCCGGCACCCCGCGACGCTAAAAGCCTGCTCAGGCGGCGAGGCGCTGTGCGTGCTCGCGGATGTTGTGAAACCGGATGTCCGGCCAGCGTTCCATGGTGAGGTCGAGATTGGGTTTCGAGGTGGCGAGATAGGCAAGGCTGCCTGATGCGTCAAGCGCCAGGTTCCCGGCGAGTTGTTTCTGGAACTCGGCGAGTTTGCGCGGATTCTCGCTGGTAACCCAGCGCGCACCGTAAAAATTCATCGAACGCGTCGTCGCATCCACGCCATATTCGGCCTTGAGGCGGTGTGCAACGACTTCGAATTGCAGCAGTCCGACCGCACCCAGTATCATCTCGTTGCCGACCAGCGGACGGAAAACCTGGATGGCGCCTTCCTCGCCCAGTTGCTGCAATCCTTTCTGCAATTGTTTGCCTTTGAGCGGATCGCGCAGGGTCACGCCCTGGAACAGTTCCGGTGCGAAGTAGGGAATGCCGACGAAATTGAGCTTCTCTCCTTCGGTAAACGTGTCGCCAATGTCGATGCTGCCGTGATTGAGCAAGCCGATGATGTCGCCGGGCCAGGCGTCTTCCACCGTCTCGCGGCGCTGCGACAGAAAGCTCACTACCTGGCTGGCGCGAATTTCCTTGCCGCTGCGCACGTGGTAGAGCCTCATGCCGCGTTCGAATCGCCCTGAACAAATCCTCAGGAATGCGATGCGGTCGCGGTGCTGAGGGTCCATGTTGGCCTGTATCTTGAAAACGAACGCGGAAAACTTCGCCTCGTCGGGAGACACAATGCGTTCGAGCGTGGCACGCGGGCAGGGCGCAGGGGCCTCTTCGACCAGTGCGTCGAGCGCCTGGTCGACCCCGAAATTGTTCATTGCCGAGCCGAAGAAAACCGGTGTGAGTTCGCCTTCGAGGAAATGCTCGCGGTCGAACTCCCGGGCGTCCGAGTGAATCAACGACACTTCTTCCTTTGCTTCGGCGATCTCCGCGCCGAAGCGCTCGATCAGCCGCGGGTGTTCCATCCCGGGAACGATTTCGACTTCATGGTCATGCGACGAGCCGGCTGCCGGGTATAACAGCGAGCGATCGCCGCGCAAGTCATAGATGCCGGCGAAACGCTTGCCCATTCCGATGGGCCAGGTAACGGGCGCGCAGTGAATGTTCAGTACGCTCTCGATTTCGTCGATCAGCTCCAGCGGGTGGCGGCCTTCCCGGTCGAGTTTGTTTATGAAGGTGATGATCGGCGTGTTGCGCTGACGGCAGACTTCGAGCAGCTTGATGGTTTGTGCTTCGACGCCCTTGGTGCAGTCAATCACCATCAACGCGGCATCCACCGCGGTCAGTACCCGATAGGTATCCTCTGAAAAGTCACGGTGTCCGGGGGTGTCCAGCAGGTTGATGACGCAGTCGCGGTACTCGAACTGCATGACCGAACTGGCCACGGAAATGCCGCGTTCCTTCTCGATCGCCATCCAGTCCGAGGTTGCATACTTGCCGGACTTCCGGGCTTTCACCGTGCCGGCGGCCTGGATCGCCCCGCCGAACAGCAGCAACTTCTCGGTGAGGGTCGTTTTGCCTGCGTCCGGGTGCGAGATGATCGCAAACGTCCGGCGTCTCGCGACCTCGGGTGTTGCGGGTGTGGTCAGGCGTTCCAAGGGTGTTTCGTTCAACTGGTCTGTGGCGCGGGGTTGCGGTATCCGGCAAAAGCGCCGAAGGGGGCGAATTCTACCGGCTGTTGTTGCGCTCGCCAAACCGCTCGAGGGGTGTGCGGCGCAGCCCCGCTTTCGGCGGGATGGTTCTGACCGCCGCCAGGGGTAGCGGTTCCGCGAATATGGCCTTGCCCGGTTTTGCTGGAGGGCCGGGCGCGCTACAGTGCGGGATCAATCTGTCAGCCACGAAACGCTCATTCCGGAACGGTCATGGAAATCCTTATTCTGCTGTTGCTATTTGTCCTCAACGGCGTGTTCTCGATGTCCGAGATCGCTGTGGTTTCGGCGCGCAAAGAGCGGTTGCAGCAACTCGCAAACGAGGGGAACCATCGCGCTGCCAGCGCATTGGCTCTGGCGCGGGATCCGTCGCGGTTCCTGTCGACGATCCAGGTCGGGATAACCCTCGTCGGCATATTCAGCGGGGCGTTCGGACAGGCGGCGCTGGCCAGCGGGCTGGCCCGGGCGCTCGCCGGTTTCCCCGTGCTGGCCGGTTACAGCGAAGCCCTGGCTCTGGGCATCGTGGTACTGACAATCGCCTATTTTTCCCTGATTATCGGTGAACTCGTCCCGAAACGGCTGGCACTGCAAAATCCGGAACGGATCGCCGCGCTCACAGCCGCGCCGATGCGCAAACTGTCGGCACTCGCCAGTCCTGTCGTTTCGTTTCTGAGCGGTTCCACCAACCTGGCGTTGCGTTTGCTCGGCGCGGCGGCTTCCCGGCAGTCACCGGTCAGTGAAGACGAAATCCGTTTGCTGATGGAGCAGGGCACGAGAGCCGGCGTATTCGATGAGGCCGAACGGCGGCTGGTGCACAACGTTTTGATGCTCGACGAGCGAACGATTGCCAGTCAAATGACGCCGCGCCTCGACGTGGTGTTCGTTGACCTCAATGATCCGCTGGAAGAGAGCCTTGGCAAGATATCCGCCAGCCGCCACTCGCGGTTTCCGGTATGTCGCGGGGGCGCGGACGACATCGTCGGTGTAGTCCATGCAAAAGACATTCTTGCCCGTAAAGTCGCGGGCGATGACGTCGATTTCACGGCGTGCATGGAGGAAGCCCTGTTCGTTCCGGAGACGCTGACCTGCATCCGTATGCTGGAAACGTTCAAGACGTCGACCTTGCAGATCGCGCTGGTGGTGGACGAATACGGAGACTTTCAGGGGCTGGTCACGATCAATGACATTCTCGAGGCCATTGTCGGCGACCTGCCTTCTTCGCGCGAGGAAGGGGACCAGCTGGTTGTCGAGCGCGCGCCCGGTTCATGGCTCATCGATGGCATGCTCGACGTCATCGATCTGAAGGAATTGCTCGGCCTGCGCGATCTGCCGGGCGAGGCAGGGAATACCTACAACACGTTGGGCGGAATGGTCATGATTCATATGGGCAGGGTGCCGCAACCCGCCGAATCGTTTGATTGGGGCGGTTACTGTTTTGAAGTCGTGGACATGGACGGCACCCGGGTGGACAAGGTGCTGGTGACGCGGCTGCCGGAAGGCGGCGAGGCTGATCGCGGGTAGCGCGAATCGAGGTGTGTCGTGCTCAGCGCGTCAGCGTGTTGGTCGGCAAGCGTTCCTGCAAAATGTCCTGCATGCGGGTTTCGATAGCCGGTTTGATTCGCTGGTGGGGAAGGATGTAGAAGCGCTGCTCGCGAACGGCGTCGAACACGGCGTCGGCAACCTGCTCGGCGGAAATCTTTCCCGACTCGACCGCGTGACGCATCCCTGCCTCGCGGCGCAGATCCTCCTCTGATTTCGGTCGTTCCTCGCGCAGGTGCGCGGGACGGTTGCGTTCCGATTCCGCAATGCGGGTGGGCACGTAGGCAGGACAGAGTACCGAGCATCGGACCTTGTCGGTGCGCGCGGCCAGGTCATGATGCAGGCATTCCGTGAGAGAAACGACGGCGTGTTTGGTGACGCAGTAAAGGCCCATGCCGGGAAGGGTCAGCAGGCCCGCCACCGACGCGGTATTGATGATGTGTGCGTCGGTATTCTGTTGCAACAGGATGGGTGTGAAAACGCGTACGCCATGTATCACGCCCCAGACGTTTGGCCCCATTGCCCATTCCCAGTCCTTGACCGAGTGTTCCCAGATGACGCCGCCGGGTGCTACGCCCGCATTGTTGCAAACGATGTGCACTGCACCGAATGCTGCCAGTGTCCTTTCCGCCAGCGCTTCGACGTCTTCCGGCCTGGAAACGTCGCAACGCAGGGAAATGGCCTCATGGCCTGCCTGATGAAATTCTGCCAGCGTGGCATCGAGCGTTTTCTGTTCGATGTCGGCCAGAACGACCTTCATGCCTTCACGAGCGAAGCGCAGCGCCATGGCGCGACCAAGGCCGCTGGCGCCACCGGTAACGACTGCAACACGATCCCTGAAATCTTTCATTTTTCCACCCGCTTGTCCGTCGCCGAGTCTAGCATGCGGTCGCGACAGTGGCGGCATGCCGGCGTCGCGGGCCGCGGTGCGTTGCCGCGCCGGGGTTGCGTGCGCCTCGATGCCGCGGGGCGAAGCTTCCAACGCAGTCGTTCGTGATCGCAATCAACCGTGGGGACTGCTGGGGCATGCGATAATCGGTGCCATTCAGGAGGAGAGCATGCACGAACAATTCATTGGCACGAAGCCGGTGGATGAACGACACCGATTCGATTCCGGCCGCCTCGAAAGTTACCTGCGCGAACATGTCGAAGGATTTTCGGGGACGCTCGCCATCGAGCAGTTCAGCGGTGGTCAGTCCAACCCGACGTTCCTGCTCAAGGCGGGAAACGCGCGTTACGTCCTGCGCAGAAAGCCGCCCGGCAAGCTGCTGCCTTCGGCTCACGCTGTTGACAGGGAGTACCGGGTGATCAGCGCGTTGCGCCAGACGGATGTTCCGGTTGCGAAAACGTTCTGCCTCTGTGAGGACGATTCGATCATCGGAACGGCGTTCTACATCATGGATTACGTCGAAGGCCGGGTGCTATGGGACGGACTCCTGCCGGATATGGCCCCCGATCAGCGGCGGGGCATTTACGATGAACTCAACCGCGTGATCGCGGCGCTGCACCGGGTTGACTACTTCAAGGTTGGCCTCGATGGCTTCGGCAAGCCGGGCAATTACATCGAGCGGCAGATCAATCGCTGGATCAAGCAGTATCGCGCCTCGGAGACCGAGCACATCGAGGCGATGGAGAATCTCATTCAGTGGTTGCCGGATAACATACCGCCGGGCGAAGAGACCACGATAGTGCATGGTGATTACCGCCTGGACAATGTCATTTTTCACCCCACCGAGCCGCGTGTGCTCGCGGTTCTCGACTGGGAGCTTTCGACTCTCGGCCATCCTATCGCCGACTTCGCGTACCACTGCATGACCTGGCGGCTGCAGCCGGGGGAGTTCCGCGGTATCGGCGGAGTCGATCTGACGTCGACCGGGATACCCGCCGAAGAGGAGTATGTCGCAATGTACTGCCAGCGCACCGGCCGTAGCGGCATTCCCAACTGGGATTTCTATCTTGCCTACAACATGTTTCGCCTCGCGGGAATTCTCCAGGGGATCATGGGGCGCGTCAAAGACGGCACCGCAGCCAGCGCGCACGCGGCGGAGCAGGGGAAGCGCGCCAGGCCGATGGCGGAAGCGGGCTGGCGCCAGGTCGAGCGAATTCTGAAAGGACCGGCCTGAGAAAGCCGCGCTCGCTGAACATGTTTTCGCGCCATCGTCGAGTTTGCCCGGCAAGTGCCGGGATGGGGCGGTGCGCATCGTTGCATTGTTTTTTCTTGCCCCGGCTTTCCGGGGCGGCTTCCCCTGCCTCCAGGGCGGGGCTTGTTTATCTATAACGATTTGTCGAGGAGTCGTGGATGAAAGCGGTGTTGTGCAAGGAACTGGGTTTGCCGGAAAAACTGGTTATCGAGAATGTGCCCTCGCCTGTTGCAGGCGAAGGCCAGGTTGTGTTGTCGGTGAAAGCCTGCGGCGTGAATTTCCCGGACACGCTGATTATCCAGGGCAAGTACCAGTTCAAACCCGAACTGCCGTTTTCCCCGGGCGGCGAAGTTGCCGGTGTCGTCAAGGAAGTCGGCGCAGGAGTGACGTCGCTCAAGCCCGGCGACCGTGTCATCGCGTTCAGCACTTGGGGAGGCTTTGCCGAGGAATTGGCGGTTGAAGCCGACCGCACGATCGTGATGCCGGACTCAATGGACTTCGTGCCGGCTTCGGGGTTCGTTCTGACTTACGGAACCAGTTATCACGCGCTGAAAGATCGCGCGCAACTCAAGGCCGGCGAAACCTTGCTGGTGCTGGGAGCGTCGGGCGGCGTCGGGATTGCCGCGATTCAACTGGGCAAGATGATGGGCGCCCGGGTGATTGCTGCCGCTTCGACAGAACAAAAGCTGAAGGTGTGCAAGGACAACGGCGCCGACGAATTGATCAACTACGGAGAACAGGACCTGCGTAAACGCGTAAAGGAACTCACCGGCGGCAAGGGCGTGGACGTCGTGTACGACCCGGTCGGCGGACCCTATTCCGAGCCGGCTTTGCGTGATATGGCCTGGAACGGGCGCTTTCTGGTGGTCGGCTTCGCTGCAGGGGAAATCCCGAAAGTGCCCCTCAATCTCGCGCTGCTGAAAGGCTGCTCCATCGTCGGCGTGTTCTGGGGTGCGTTTACCCGCAATGAACCGGAGGCCAACCGGCGCAACAATGAAGAACTGATGCAGTTTTTCGCCCAGGGAAAAGTCAAGCCGCACATTCATGCGACCTATCCCCTGGAACAGGCCGCCGAAGCGCTGAACGACGTCATCTACAAGCGTGTCAGCGGCAAAGTGGTTCTGACGGCAGGTTGACCAGGTCGGTGTTCCTGAACTGGAATTGCCGTTGCCGCTCAGAATCCGCAACGCGGCCCGCGTGAGAGGCATGAAATGAAATCCACGATGATGCGGACACCGCTGAACCTGTCCCATTTCCTCGAGCGGGCAGGAAGGTTGTTCGGTGGGCAGGAAATCGTTTCGCGGATGCCGGACAAGTCACTGCACCGTTACACCTATGCCGATTTTTACCGGCGTGCGCGCCTGCTTGCCGAGGCGCTGACGCGCGCCGGACTCCAGCCGGGCGACCGCGTGGCGACCCTGATGTGGAACCATTACGCGCATTTTGAAACGTATTTCGGCGTGATCGCGGCCGGCGGTGTCCTGCATACACTCAACTTGCGTCTTTCTCCGCAAGACATTGCCTATATCGCCAACCATGCCGGGGACCGCTTCCTGATCGTTGACGATGTCCTGCTTCCGTTGCTGGAGCAGTTCCGTGACGAGGTCGATTTCGAGCGCGTGATCGTCGTGCCTCTGAACGGCAAGCCAGTTGCTGATGGCATGGATGATTACGAGGCGTTTCTCGGGACCGCGACCGGCGATTTCGATTATCCGGAGATGGATGAGAACGACCCGTGTGCGATGTGCTACACATCGGGCACGACAGGGCGGCCGAAGGGTGTTGTCTATTCGCACCGGTCGCAGGTATTGCATTCGCTGGTACAGGCCATGCCCGATGCCATTGGCATTTCAGGGCATGACGTTTTGTTGCCGGTGGTGCCGATGTTCCACGCCAACGCCTGGGGTGTGCCCTATACCGCAGCCATGCTCGGCGTGAAAATGGTTTTCCCGGGCCCGCACCTGCATCCTGACGACCTGTTACCCCTGCTGGAAAGCGAGAAGGTGACGCTCTCCTGCGGTGTGCCGACGATCTGGCTGCCGATGGCGCAGATGATCGCCGCTAACCCCGGCAAGTGGAAGCTGCAAAAAGGCTTGCGCCTGACGGTGGGCGGGGCTGCCGTCCCGGAATCGATGATACGGGCCTACGCGCAGCTCGACATCGAGGTGTTGCAGGGCTGGGGCATGACCGAGACCTCGCCGCTTGCGACACTGTCGAAAATCACCGCCCAGCAGCGACATCTGGATGCCGATGCGCGTTTCAAGGTACAGGCGATGCAGGGTTATCCGTTGCCGCTGGTTGACGTGCGCGGCATCGGTGACGAGGGCGAGGTGCCATGGGACGGCAAGTCGGTCGGCGAAATACAGGTACACGGGCCCTGGATTACCGGCAATTACCACGGCGTCCCGGTGTCGGAAGAAAGCTTCAGCGCTGATGGCTGGTTGCGTACCGGCGATGTTGCTTCGATCGACGAACTGGGATTCATGAAAATCAGCGACCGCACCAAAGACCTGATCAAGTCCGGCGGAGAGTGGATCAGTTCGGTTGACCTGGAGAACGCCATCATGGGCCATCCGTCGGTACAGGAAGCCGCGGTGATCGCCGTGCCGCATCCGAAATGGTCGGAGCGGCCTCTGGCGGTGATCGTGCTGAAGGCGGGGCAGAAAGTCGGCGAAGACGAAATCAGGGAATATCTTGGCAAGCATTTCGTCAAATGGATGGTGCCGGATGCCTATGCCTTCGTGGAGTCCATTCCGCGCACCTCGACAGGAAAGTTCCTGAAGACTGCGCTGCGTGAACAATTCCGGGAGTGGAAATGGGACGACTGAGTGTGCCGGTGCCGGTAAGCCAGGGGCTGGTGTATCAAGGACAGGTGGCGTATGAACTTTGAACTGACCGAAGAACAGAAGCTGATTCGCAGCGCCGCGCGCGATTTTGCGAGGGCGGAAATCCAGCCGATTGCCGCGCAGTGCGACCGGGAGGCGCGCTTCCCCCGAGCGATCATGGATAAGGCGCGCGAAGTGGGCCTTGTGAATGTGACCGTCCCTGAAGCGTTTGGCGGGGGAGGGCTCGGCGTATTCGAATTGGCGCTGGTGACGCAGGAACTCGCGTGGGCTTGCGCGGGTATCAACGGCACGCTCAGTCTCAACAGTGTGATTGCCGACGTGTTTCATGTCGCCGGGACGGCGCAGCAAAAAGAGCAGGTGTTCCGGCGCCTGGCTAGCGGGGAGTTCGGCGGCTATGCGCTTACCGAACCGGCTGCCGGTTCCGACGTCTCCGGGATCACCGCGCGCGCCGTTCGCACCGGCGACACGTATGTGCTCAGTGGAAGCAAGGTATGGATATCGAATGCGCCTCTGGCCGGCTTTTTTGTCGTGTTCGCGAGAACCGACCCCGCTGGCGGTCACCGCGGCATCAGCGCATTTCTGGTTGAGCGAGACGCGCCCGGTTTGAGCGTTGGCGCGCCGCTGGGAAAGCTGGGCCAGCGCGCGGCACCCGCCGCGGAAGTGTTCTTTGAGGATGTCGCTGTGCCCGAAAGCGCGCGCATCGGCGACGAGGGCGAAGGCTTTCTGGTGGCGATGAAAGTCTTTGACCGGTCGCGGCCAATGGTCGCCGCCGGCGCCCTGGGCGTCATGCAGCGCGCGCTTGACGAGGCGATCGAGTACGCCCGCACGCGGCGTACCATGGGCAAGCCGATTATCGAACACCAGGCGATCGGTCACAAACTCGCCGACATGGCGATTCGCACCGAGGCGGCGCGTTTGCTGGTACTGCAGGCAGCGTGGCTGCTGGATAACGGTCATCGCAATACGCAGCAGGCGGCCTACGCGAAGACGTTTGCCGCCGACAGTGCAATGGCGGTGACGACCGAGGCGGTGCAGATTTTTGGCGGCATGGGTTACAGCACCGATTATCCGGTGGAAAAACTGTTTCGCGATGCGAAGGTGTTCCAGATCTACGAGGGCACCAGCGAAATTCAACGTAATATCATTGCTCGCGAACTGTCGCGGTCCTGAAGGGCGTTAGCGAAGCTTGCGTCAGGCGCATTGTCGAGGAGGGTTTGAAAAATGAGTGAAGCGGTAATACTCGAAGCGGTACGCTCGCCGTTCGGGCGGCGCGGAGGCGTGTTACGGGAACAGCGCCCGGACAGTTTGCTGGCGCAGGTAATCGACGGGCTGATTGAACGGAGCGGTATCGCGCCGGAGAAAATCGAGGATGTCATCGACGGTACGGTCACGCTGGCGGGCGAGCAGGGCGCAAATCCGGCGCGCCTTGCGGTGCTGTTGTCAAAGCTGCCGGTCACGGTATCCGGCGTCTCGCTCAATCGCATGTGCGGTTCGTCGCAGCAGGCAGTGCATTTTGCGGCCCAGGCTGTCGCCAGCGGTGACATGAACTACGTGATCGGTTGCGGCGTGGAAAGCATGACACGCGTGCCGATGTTTCTGGATATCGGACTGGGCAAGGATGTCAGCGGATTCGAAACGCTCAATCCCGAGTTGTTCGAACGCAACGAACTCATTCACCAGGGCGAGAGCGCCGAACGCATTTCCGAGAAATGGTCTCTGACGCGCAGCGACGTTGACGAGTTCGCCAAGGAGAGCCATCGCCGTGCTGCCCGCGCCCAGGCGAGCAAGGCGAATCGCGAGATCGTACCGGTGCAGGGCGTGTCGCCGGAGGCGCAGCCAGTGACGGTGGACCGTGACGAAGGTGTGCGCGCGCAACTGGATGAAGCGAAAATGGCGTCACTCAAACCGGCCTTCCGGCCGGAAGGGAAGGGTATTGTCACCGCGGCGAATGCGAGCCAGATATCCGACGGCGCGTGCGCGGTGCTGGTTGCCAATCGCGATGTCGCGCTGGCCGACGGGTTCAGGCCCAAGGCGCGTTTTCGCGCGCGTGTAGCGCTGGGGTCAGATCCTACGCTGCAACTCGACGGAGTAATCCCGGCTACGCGGCGCGCACTGCAGCGGGCGGGTCTTTCGATTCGCGATCTTGACTGGATCGAGATCAACGAGGCGTTCGCTTCGGTGGTTTTGTCATGGGCGAAGGAATTGAACCCGGATATGGCCAAGGTCAACCCGTGGGGCGGCGCCATCGCGCACGGCCATCCGCTGGGCGCGACCGGTGGCGGTTTGATGTCGAAGATGCTTTCCGGGCTCGAGGCAACCGACGGAACGTTGGGACTGCAAGTGATGTGCATCGGCCATGGGCAGGCGACGGCAACGGTAGTCGAGCGCATCTGAGCAAGCTCGTGTGCACGCGCGTTGCGAGGGAACTCAAAGGCGAATGTTCCAGTGCCGGCCTGATCTGTAACAACTGATGGCCAAGAAACTTCGAGTCGGTGTATTGCTGTTCATCCTGCTGACGGTAGCGGTGGGCACCTGGCAGGCTCGCGTGCGCACGACTTCCTGGAACCGGGCGCTCGATGTAGTGGTGTTTCCGGTCAACGCGGATGGCACGCCCGAGACCGCGGCATACATCCGCAGTCTCGGTAACGAGGCTTTCGACCCGATCAAGACATTCATGCGTGACGAAGCGCGGGAGTACGGTATCGACCTGCTCAATCCGGTGGATGTGTATATCGGACCGGAAGTGGAGGCGATTCCGCCTGCACCGCCGGTGGGCGGGTCGGTACCAGCGGTGATCATGTGGAGTCTTCACATGCGCTTCTGGGCGTGGCGGCACGGTGAGCATCCGATCCTGAGACCGGACGTGCGCATCTATGCCTTGATGTATCACCCTTCTACAACGCAGCGTCTGGATCACTCGGTGGGTTTGCAGAAAGGCCTGATCGGGGTTGCCAAGCTGTTTGCCGTGCCGCACATGACGGCAGAGAACAACATCATCATTACCCATGAGTTGCTGCATACGCTGGGCGCGACCGACAAGTACGACCGGTCGACCAATCAGCCTCTGTACCCGGCGGGCTACGCTGAGCCTGATTTGTCGCCGCTGCACCCGCAGGAGTTCGCTGAAATAATGGCCGGGCGCATTCCGCTTGCGGATAACGACTGGGTGGCGCCGCAGACGCTGGACTCGGTTCTGGTGGGCCCGGAGACTGCGCGCGAGATCGGTTGGCTCTGAGGCCGGCGCGTGTGCCGGCTTGCACACAACAGGGGGCTCGCGCGGCAAGCGAGATGCAGCGATGCTCCAAGGCATGACAGAATCGCGGTGGCGGCGGTGCTGGCGCTGGAACGGAAATGCATGCGAGGCCAGTGTGCCGGTGCCCTGTCCGGACAGGGGCGGAGTGGACCCGTCATTGCAAATGACAATTATTCGCAATAAAATCTGATCACAGCTAAATAGCCAAGCGGCGGTTTTATATGAATTTTCTAGCGATCTGGGCGAAATTGCTGGTCCGGACGACTGGGGGGGGGATGAAATCAGACTTGTTTTTTTCTGCGGCGAGCGGGTCGCTGTCAATCCGGCGTCATGGTGTTTATGCGGGCGCCGTGCCCGCGCGTCTTGAGTCGAGGTGGCACTGATGGCGGCTGACGACAACTGGCTGCGTTTTGTTTCCATCCCGATTGCCGCGGTCGCCGTCGCCGGACAAGTTCAGGCCGCCCAGTACCTCACCGTCGAACAGGCCCAGAAGCTGATGTTCGGCAAGGATGCAAATTTTCATCGCAGCGACCTGCAATGGGACGAGCAGACTGCGGCGGCGATCCAGCAAGCCTCCGGCGTGCGCGTGACAAGGAACAATCAACCCGTCTGGAAGGTCACGGAAAACGATGCCCTGACCGGATATTTCATCGTCGACGAGGTTTACGGCAAGCACGAGTACATAACCTATGCCGTGGCGCTCGACGCGAATGGGCGCGTGCGCCAGCTCGAAGTCCTCGTATACCGGGAGAGTTACGGCTACGAAATCCGTAACCCTGCGTGGCGTGCGCAATTCATCGGCAAACAGCACGGCGATCCGGTTACGCTCGAAGAGGATATCAAGAACATCTCGGGTGCGACGATGTCCTGCCGTCATATCTCTGAAGGCGTGAAGCGGTTGCTTGCAACCTACGATAATGTCGTACGCACGGATTAGCCGGGCGCAGCCGCTGCTGGGCACACTGGTCGGGATTTCGCTGGCAGGGCGCGGCGAAGACGAGTTGCACCATGCCGCGGCGGCCGCTTTCGCGGGGATCGCGCACATCCACGAACTGATGAGCGTGCAATCAGCGACGAGCGAGCTTTCCACCCTGAACAATTCACCGGTCGGAACTGCGGTCCGGATCAGCCCGCATACCTGGAGAGTGCTGGCGTTGGCGGAGGAGATTTCCCGGCTCAGCGATGGTGCATTCGACGTTACCGTCGGTGCTGCGATGATGGCACGAGACGGTGCAGCCGGCATGCATCGGGAGCCATCCGAGCGTCTTGCGACCTACCGCGACATCGAATTGCTGGACGGATCGCGTGTCCGGTTCCGGCGTGCGCTTGCAGTCGACGTCGGCGGTATCGCCAAGGGTTACGCCGTGGACCACGCTGTTCGGATATTGCGCCGCCTGGGAGTGCCGGCAGGATGCGTCAATGCAGGCGGGGACTTGCGCGCATTCGGCGACGATACAGTGGCCGTGCAGGTACGCGATCCCGACGATCCGGGGACTGCGCGCGCGCACGTTGACTTGCGTAACCGTGCCTTGGCCACAAGCGCAAATTACAGGCGCGACAACGGATTCAAAGCAGCTGGCTTGGTTCTCGATCCGCGTGCCGGACTGTGCGCAGTTGCTCAGGGGCGTTCGGCATCGGTGCGCGCGAAGAGTTGCGCGGTGGCTGATGCCCTCGCCAAGTGTGTTCTTCTGCTCGGCGCGAGCAGCGCGGCGGTGTTGCGGCATTACCACGCGGACGGGTTCCTGATCGAAGGAGACACCGCTTTCGCCATTGACACGCGATTACCCGTCGCCGGTTCGCATTCCGCATGGCGCAGGAACCGTTCTGCCGTTTCAGGCCCGGCCACGCTCGCCGTGCCACTTCGCGGGCGCCGCAACGGCGGACGGCAACGCGCTGGATCGGAGCAAGCCGGTTTAGATAAAACCGGGTTCGATAAAACCGGGTTCGATAAAACCGGTGTCGCGGCATGAACGCGCCGGCATTACGTTTGGGCACATGGCACCAGGTCTACCTGTATTCGGTGGGGGCGGTGCTGGTGTTATCCGGGGTGTTGTGGCTGGTATTCCATTACTACGTTCGTGTCGAGGGCGATTTCGGGCCGACGTTGCATCCGCTCGAGCCTTGGTGGCTCCGTGTGCATGGAGTATCCGCCGCTGCTTTCCTGATTGGTTTCGGCAGCGTGCTGCCGGGCCACGTGCGGCGTGCTTGGAGCGCGGCGCGCAATCGCGTGACGGGAACGGTTTTCTTTGCCGTCATGCTGGCCCTGACCCTGACCGGTTACTTGCTTTATTACGTTGGCGACGAAGCGACGCGCGATATGATGTCGTTGATTCATTGGGCCATCGGACTGGCGTTTCCGGCATTGACGTTATTGCACGTCTGGCGCGGGCGCGTATGGCGCCGGCTCAAGATTGCCGAAGCACGGGCTGGAGCGAATGGCGGTGTTCCCGGCGATGGCGGGCAACGGGCTGCAGCGGCGCGCACGCTGCCCCGCACAAGCGGGCAGGAAAACTAGCGCGCGATCACTATTACCCCGGACACGGTAACGCTCACGCGCGTTGTCCCTGCGCTGAACTCCGGTCTGGCCATGGCGCCTGCGTCGGCGGCCATCGCCGACATCATCGGGCGCATTGGCTGGCTGCTGCCCTCGTTCATGACACTGGCTTCCGCCACCTCGAATTCCATAGCGCCAAAACTCTTCGCGATATTGCGTGCTTTCGCCAGAAATGTTTCGATGGCCTGGTCGGACAACGTGGCTTCTACCTTATCGCGCAATTCGGAGGACACGAAGAATTCGATACCGGATAGCTGCATGTTCCTGGAAGCCGAAGCGATTGCGACCGATGCCTTCTCAAAGTCCTTGCTCTCGAGGACGATCTCGCTTCTCGCGCGCCACCCGGTGATCTTGCCCTTGTCGCTCATCGGAAAGGTGCGGAAACTTCCCGTGCGCACGCGCAAATCCTCGTCGTCCTGAAGTTGCCGCAGGGTTTCATTGGTCGCGTGAGTCGCGCGTGACGATGCGCCTGAAGGCGTGCTGTCCTCCGCGTCTACGAACAAGGTTGCACGTATCGAGTCATTGTCCACTTCCTGTGCAGCACGAGCATCGAACTGTATGCGCGTGACGTCGCGATGGTCTTCGTCATCGTCCGCCAGCACGGTGCCGGCAAGAAACGGGAGGAGGGTGAAAGCGGCGATAAACGGGACCAGGCGCATGGGGGGACCTCTATTGACGAAACCGTGATGACGAAAACCTTGTCAGTGAAAACCTTGATGGTGAAACGACATTCAAAGCCAGGTGAAGTTGCGGCAGTATGTTGTGAAGCTCAGCGGCGGCAACTATGATACATGGCCCCTTTGAGGAGTACAGAGCACATGTCCGGGAAGAAAAAACCACATGGAATCCGCCGGAACCTGACCAATTACGGTGATCCGGGTTTCGCCGCCTATTTGCGCCGCTCGTTTGCCCGCTCGATGGGTTACTCGAAGGACATGCTCGATCGGCCGATCGTCGGCATCGCCAGCTCACCGAGCGGCTTCAACAACTGTCATCGCACGATGCCGGAGCTCGTCGACGCGGTCAAGCGCGGCGTTATGAAAGCCGGGGGTCTGCCGGTCGAGTTTCCGACGATTTCGCTTGGCGAGGTGTTTCTGTCACCGACCAGCATGATGTTCCGCAATCTGATGTCGGTCGATGTCGAGGAGATGCTGCGCGCGCAACCCATAGACGCGTGCGTTGTGATCGGCGGCTGCGACAAGACGGTGCCGGCACAGTTGATGGGGGTCGCGTCAGCGAACATTCCGTCGGTGCAGTTGGTGACCGGTCCGATGCTGGCGATGCCTCACCACGGCGAACGTCTCGGTGCTTGTACCGACTGCCGCCGCTTCTGGGCGCGCTACCGGGCCGGGGAGATCAGCGATGCAGGCATCGACGACATCGAGGGCAATCTCGCGACGACGGCTGGTACCTGCGCTGTGATGGGGACCGCCAGCACCATGGCTTGCATCACCGAGGCGCTTGGCATGGGATTGCCCGGTAGTGCGGCGATTCCTGCGGTTCATGCTGATCGCCTGCGCATGGCCGAGGCCAGCGGCGAGCGGGCCATGGCGATGGCACTGTCCGGCGGCCCACTACCTGCGGAGATCATTACTCCGGCTTCGGTCAGGAATGCCATCCGCGTTCTTCTCGCGGTGAGCGGCTCGACCAATGCGATCGTGCACCTGACGGCGATTGCCGGACGCCGCGGCATCAAAGTGCCCCTGGACATGGTCAATAGCCTGTCCGACGAAACACCGGTGCTGGTCGATCTGAAACCGACGGGCGCGCATTACATGCAGGATCTGTTTGCTGCGGGCGGCCTGCATGCAGTGTTGTACGAACTCAGGGATCTGTTGGAACTGGACTGCGTGACAGTAAACGGACAGACGCTGCGCGAGCGTCTGGCGAAGCCTCCGGCATATGTTGACCGTAACGTTGTACGCCCACGCTCGGAACCGATACAGCCCCATGGCGGTCTGGTCGCCTTGTTTGGCAGTCTTGCACCTGATGGCGCGATTCTCAAGCGTGCGGCGGCGGATCCTTCGCTGTTCGAGCGCGAGGGGCGCGCAGTGGTGTTCGAATCGCTGGAAGATTTGTCGGCCCGTATCGACTCCGATGAACTCGATGTCACCCCCCAGGACTTTCTGGTGCTCAAGAATGCCGGGCCGAAAAGCCCCTCGGGGATGCCGGAAGCCGGTTATTTGCCGATTCCGCGGAAGCTGGCACGCGCCGGCTTGAAAGATATGGTTCGAATTTCTGACGCCAGGATGAGCGGAACCGCGTTTGGAACCGTCGTTCTGCATGTCAGTCCGGACGCTGCATCCGGGGGGAACCTCGCGCTGGTCAGGAGCGGCGACAGAATATTGTTGTCGGTGCGCGAAAAGCGTCTCGACTTGTTGCTATCTGACGACGAACTGAACAGGCGGCGAGCGCAGTGGCAGCCCCCCGAGACGCCCCTCAGAGGTTACGCACGCCTGTATCGCGAACAGGTGCTGCAGGCAACCGAGGGTTGCGATTTCGGCTTCCTGCGGGGCTAGTAAGCAGCGTTTTCAAGCATTTCACACGGAGGCTTCGTCAACGGAGGCTTCGTCATCAGTTTGGGAATTCTTTCGCACAACATTCGTTGGGCACGGATTCTGCGGATATGTCAGGCGCAAGGACGTGAATACGGGAGCCTGATTTTGTGTGCGGCTGATGAAAATTTCCGGGTAGTAGTGGTTGGTGACGACGACAGCGTCGGCCTGGCAATTGAGCAGCTCGCCGGCTCCGGGATAAGCGTTGACTGGCTTGGTTGCGGCCAGGCGCTGCTGGACGGGGGTGAATGCGCCGGTCCGGACCTGGTGATTATTGATGCGGTCAGGGACGAAGCGGACGGGCCAGTCCGTGGTCTGGCACTGGGTCGGAAACTGAAAGCCTGTCCGCAAACCGTATCTATTCCCGTCATCGCTGTCGGAAACTCAACGGAGCATCGGCTCCAAAGCTTCGAGATCGGCGTTGACGATTATCTGTCTTCAGACACGCCGGCTAGCGAATTCCTGCTGCGTCTGAGGGGTATCCTGCGTGTGAACGCAGCGCGGCGTGCCGCGAGTGCCTTGCAGTTGAGGGCCGAGGAAAGGCGATGCAAGGAACTGGGCGATGCATTTCGCCGCTATGTTGCACCTACCCTTGTCGATGAAATTCTTGCCAACTCCCGCGTCCGCGATCCGAACCCGTCGAACAAGGGTGCGCGGGTAACCGCTACGGTTCTGTTTGCGGACATGCGCGGCTTCACCCGGATGTCCGAGCAACTGTCGCCCGATCATGTCGTACCGTTGCTCAACGAATATTTCAGGTTGCTTACGGAGGTCGTTTCCCAATACCAGGGCACCGTCTTTAACATGGCTGGCGATTGCCTGATGGTGGGATTCGGCGTTCCTTTCGAGCAACATGATGAAACCGTTCGTGCATTCCATGCGGCAAGACAGATGCTGACCCGTTTCAACGGTCTGGTGGAGCAGTGGAAAGAAAAGTTCGGGATCGAGGTGGGGCTTGGCATCGGCATCAACAGGGGCGAGGTAATTGCCGGCAACGTCGGTTCGCCCGACTACATGAGCTACACGATTATCGGCGATGTGGTGAACGTTGCCGCGCGCCTCAGCCAGCGGGCACGGGCGGGGGAGATGCTGTTTTCCCAAGAAGTGAAGAGAAAGCTCGATGCAAGGGGCGAGAACTGCGGCGCCGTTCTGATGGAGCCGATTTCACTGCGCGGGCGCGCCGGGTCAATCCAGATATTCGGGGTGCCGGTGCGTGAGCGTCTCGAGTTGTCCGCGGCATAGGCGGCCGCTCACGAACAAGATCCTGCCGCTTACCAAACGTCTTCAATACCGTCTGTAACGGCGTTCAACACCGGCGCTATGCCGATTCGGAGTTCTCCGGCTCGCGGTAGAAACGTATCGTGCGCCGGCCTTGTTGTTTCGCCTGGTACATTGCCTGATCGGCAAGACGAATCAGCGCACTTGGTTCGGTGCCGTGGTCCGGGAACACGCTGATTCCGATGCTCGGTGTGACTTCGAGTCTCTGGCCTGTAATGACATAGGGTTCCGACAGGGACTGCAACAACTTGCGCGCGATATGGCGAGCATCATCGACCTGGCGCAACTCGGGCACGATGATGAGGAATTCATCCCCTCCCAGGCGAGAGACGGTGTCGACCTCGCGCACATCTTCGCGCAGCCGGTCTGCGACCTGCTGCAGCAACAGATCGCCGACATGGTGGCCCAGCGTGTCGTTAATGCTCTTGAAGTGATCGAGATCGAGAAAAATCACTCCGGTGTGGGTCTGGTTGCGCGCGGACATTGCTATCGCGTGTTCCAGCCGGTCCATCAGCAAGACACGGTTTGGCAAACTGGTCAGTGCGTCGAAGTGCGCCATCTTGCGAATCTGCTCTTCCGCGCTCTTGCGCATGGTGATATCGATTGCTGCCGATACCGCGCCCGTTACCTCGCCCTTGGAGTCCCGGAGCGGCGTCGCATTTCCGACGATATGGCGGATGGTGCCGTCGTCGAACACGATGTCCTGCTCGAAATCGCGGACCTCGATACCGCGCGAGGCTGCCATTTGCACCGGCAGTTCATGCGGTGCGAGTGAACGCCCGTTACGATAAATTGCATACGGCATTTTCTGCGCAGGCGAGGAAAGCGACAGGTTGCTGCCCTGCGGTAGTTTGAGCAGGTTATAGGCGGCGCGATTTCCGGTAATCACCTTGCACTCGCTGTCGTGCGCAATCCATACCGGCGTAGGCACCGAGTCGAGCACCGTCTTGAGTTCGGCGACCCGCGCGCGCTGGGTGCGTTCGCTCTCCAGCAATGCGCGGTCCATGTTCTTGCGTTCGGTAATGTCGTGTGCGACGACGACGACACGAGCCACCTTCTCGTCCTCGACAATTGGTGAAATGCTCATTGATACATCCACCAATCGGCCTTCACGGTCCTGTCGCACGGTCTCGTAATTGGTGATGGTTTCACCGGCCGTTACACGCCGCCAGAGTTTCGCTTCCTCGCTCTTGAGGAAATCCGGGAACATGCAGATGTGACTTTCACCGATGACTTCGTCGGCGCTGAATCCGAAGATGTGCTCGGCACCCCTGTTCCATGTCAGAACAATGCCGTCAGTCGTTTCGCTGAAAATGGCGGCATCGGCTGAATCCACAACAGCCGCGAGCAGTTTCGGGTGCGAGGCGAGGCCGCGCTCGACGGCAGGGCGTTTCGCGCGCTCGCGCGCATACGCCGCTTCAAGCGCGGACGGGTTAGTGTCAACTGCTTCCAGTTGCAGCCTGGCGCGCTTGTCATTGAGCGCTTCTTGTACGGCTTTTACAACAGCGAGCAGTTCCGGGCTTAGGTCCGGGTTATTGTTCGAAAATTCCAATCGGTTCACCGCGGCCTCCCTAACCAGCGGTTGATTCAAGCAATCCTCAGGTGAGCAACTGGGCTCCCCACTAACGCCGACATGGACCGAATGATTTTATTGTTTACGGCGAGAAAAAGAAATTGAAACGACGGTTTTCCTGCAATAAAAATTCAACCCAACCGGCGAGGGAGTTTGTCGATTACGGGCGATTTGTTCTGTGGCCTATTAACAAAGCGGCGTAAGTGGTTGTAGTAAATGAATGGTCGGGTTCGCAGGATTATTTTTCTTTCAGTTGTGGGATAGGCGCCGGGAGCAAAGCAATTCCGGATGGCATGTTCGCAGGCAGCTTCTGACCGGTTCGAGCGTGACCACTGGGCGTGGTCGGCACGGCGGCGATCATATCTTTGGGACTGTAGTATGCCGTTGCCCTAGGATGGCCGGGGTTCGCAACCCGCGGTCGACGCACACTGCGAAATGACGGAGCGGCGGCATTTACGCCCCGCGCGTTGCGTGCCGTAACCGGCGGTCGCGCAGTTGACGGGGGCAGTCAGGGTTGCATCGTGTCGAAAAAAAAGGCGCACCGCTTTGCGGTGCGCCTTGACGCAGGAGATTGCAAACCGGAAAGTCAGCCGGTCTGTAGCGGTACGTAAGTGCGCTGATTGTTGCGCTGGACCAGCAACGCGACGGTACTGCCGGATTTCTCCGCCAGTTCGACCAGTTGATCCGCTGAGCTGACCGGAGTCGACCCGACCGCAAGGATGACATCCCCACGGCGCAGCCCGGCGGCAGCGGCTGCACCCTCGGCGCGTTCGACGAACAAGCCTTGCTCGCCATTGAGGCGCGCCTCTTCGTCGGGAGTGAGTTTGCGAACCGCCAGACCCAGTTTGTCGGCCTTCACTTGTTCCGGGCCTTTGGCCGAAGCCTGCTTGTCCTGTTCGAATCGCCCGACCACGACATCCTTGGTCTGTTGCTTGCCGCCGCGCCATACGTCGATCTGTACCTTGCTGCCCGGCTGTTTCGCGGCGATGACCGCGGGAAGCTCCGACATCTGCTTGATCTTTTCGCCATCGACTCCAAGGATCACGTCGCCGTTGCGGATACCCGCTGCATCGGCAGGCCCGCCCGGTTCAACCTTGCTCACAAGTGCGCCGTGGGCATCGGTCAAGCCGAACGACTGCGCCAGAGACTGGTCGATTTCCTGGATCTGGACGCCGATACGGCCGCGCGTGACGGTGCCGGTTGCCACCAGTTGGTCCTTGACGTTAATGGCAACGTCGATGGGAATGGCGAACGACAGCCCCATGTAGCCGCCGGTCCGGCTGAAAATCTGCGAGTTGATTCCTACGACTTCACCCCTCATGTTGAACAGCGGCCCACCGGAATTGCCCGGGTTGACGGCGACGTCGGTCTGGATGAAGGGCACATAGGTACCATCGGGCAGCGACCGCGACTTTCCGCTGACGATGCCGGAGGTAACCGTGTTCTCGAAGCCAAACGGGGAGCCGATAGCGATCACCCACTCGCCTACTTTCAGGTTCTTGGCATCGCCGATTTTCACCGCCGGCAGGCCGCCGGCTTCAATCTTGATCACCGCCACGTCGGTTTGCTCGTCGATTCCGACGACCTTCGCGGTGTATTCGCGGCGATCCATCAGCTTGACGGTGATCTCACTCGCGTTCCCGACCACATGCGCGTTTGTCAATATCAGCCCATCGGGGCTGATGATGAACCCCGAACCCTGGCCACGTTGAATCGGCGCTTCGGACTGCGGTGGCATCTGCGGTCCGAAACGGCGGAAAAAGTCGTAGAAAGGGCTGTTCTCGGGAATACCCGGCAGGGGGTCGGCATTGGCCACCGTCTCGCTCTTTCCGGTGACCGATACGTTGACCACCGACGGGCCGAATCGCTCGACCAGCGGTGTAAAGTCCGGGAGTCCCGTGACAAGCGGCGCCTCAGCCGTCGATTGCTGGGCGGTGGCGGCGGCCGTTTGCGGTTGGGCCTGTGAATGACCTGGCAGCGCAATCGCGTAGTAAATGCCCACGATGGCCGGTATGGCGGCCGCCAGCATCCATTTGGAAAGTCTCTGTCTGAGCAACATACGTCATCTCCGTTTCTATTGGTGATGTTTGCGGCAATGCGCCGCCGCTACCAGAAAGTTAACGGCTAGCTTTGGCCGGACCTGCTACGCGTGAACGCTAAAGCCTCGCCGGAAACAGAATGCCCGGCGATTACACTTTCTGATTAGTGATTACTCTGACCAGAGTTTGTGTTTGCGGTTCCAGCCGCGACGTAGATTCCGGCCGGCGCAATCGCGACAACGTGAAGGGTGTGAAGTTCCGGCAGAGCCGGTCAGATGCGCCGTGCCGCGACGAAATGTTGCTGCCAGTACTGCTTGTCAAGCCGGTCGATGCGTACCCGTTTTCCGCTCGAGGGTGCATGGACGAAACGGCCATCGCCGATGTAGATACCGACGTGGGAATACTTTCTTCCTTCCTGGTCAAAGAACACCAGGTCGCCGGCGCGCAGCGCGCGCGCGGTGACGGGAAGACTTGCATTCAGTTGTGAGCGAGTTGTGCGCGGCACTGACACGCCGACGCGCTGGTAACTGTAATGAACGAGGCCGCTGCAGTCGAACCCGCTCGGGGAGTTTCCGCCGTACACGTAGGGTTTTCCGACCATGTTCCGTGCATGCTCGGCTGCCCGCGCAGCGGCGTCTTCATCGGCACGCGCTTGCAGCGCGGGGTTTGACCCACTGTCGAAATCACGCGTAGAGGGCGTGCTGGAACATCCCGCGAAAACCCCGATAACAAACAGCAAAGCCAGCCGCGAAATCACCTTCATCGAATTTTCTCTACCCCACACCATTTGGCGATAAAAAGAGCAAGAACTGCGCTCACGCGCTTCATACTTTTTATCGAAACGGACTCATCGATGCCGTGGATGTTGCTCGCTTCAGGGCCGTAGCAGGTTGCTGGAATTGAGCCATACAACTGGAAGGTTCTCACGTCGGTCGTTGCCGCGCTGGCAAAGTATTCCGGGCGGCTTCCGGCAACGGTCAGGTGGCTTGCGGACAGCGTGGTGACCAGCGGGTGGTCGGTGTCGATCACGCATCCCTCGGACTGGAAGCCCGAATAACGGACCTTGAACTCGATGCCGGCGAGGCGCGGTTCGGCTGCCGCAATACTGTCGAGTTGGCGCTCGATGTCGTTTTGCACCTTGTCCGTGGCGGTGTCCGGGTAGAAGCCACAGCGCAGATCCATCACGCAGCGGGTTGCAATCGACGACGCCCATTCACCCCCGCGTATCTTGCCCAAATTGAACTTTACGGGCGTATCCAGGTGGGCAAACGCGGGATGGCGATTCTGCGGCCGGTTCCATTCGTCGGCCAGCGGCTTCAGCCCGTTCCAAAGCGCAAATGCGGCTTCGATGGCGCTCAGGCCATCCGCGTCGTTGAGGACATGGGCAGGTTTGCCGGTTACTTCGACCTGCAGCCACATGACGCCCATCTGGGCCGACATGATTGTTTCCTGAAAGGGTTCCGGTATCACCGCCGCGTCCGCAGCATAACCGCGGTGCAGGCAGGCAAGTGCGCCATTGCCGGTGCACTCCTCCTCGACAACCGATTGCAGAAACACAGGGGCAGCGGGCTGCAACCCGAGGCTCGCGAGTGCGCGAAAGGCGCTGACGTAAGCGGCGATGCCTGCCTTCATGTCGCCGCTACCGCGACCGTATAGCCGGTCTCCCTGAACGGAAGGTTTGAACGGCGGTGTGCTCCAAAGCTCCTCTGCGCCAACCGGCACGACGTCGATATGGCCATTCAGAATCAGTGAATTCCCGGTCGGATTCCTCGGTTTGTGGGTAGCGACGATGTTGTCGTGGTTGTACCAATGCCCCACCGCAGGTGAGTAGCCTGGCAACTTGCTCAACTCGTCATCCTCGACTTCGAAACGGTCAACCAGCAGGCCCATTCCGCGGAACAGGCCCTCCATGAAGTCCTGTGCCGGGCCTTCGTCGCCGAGCAGGCTGGGAAAGCCGACCAGGACTTCTGTCAGTGACACGAGGCCGTCCCCGCCTGCATCGACTGCTGCGAGAATATCTTTCTCGACCGAGGCGTCGAGTGCTTGCGCAACTGGTATTTTCGTCATTGCGGTGTCCTTTGCTATTGCGGGTTTCCGGTCATTGCGCTTCCGGAGCCTTCCAGTCAGGTCGGGTCAAACTGTCCTTTCGAAACGAGTCGGCATCTCGGGGCCTGTTCGCCTGTGCTGGTTTCGGGAGTAGCGCCACCGCACTGTGGTTTGGCTGCCGGCATCTGCCGTCAGGCTTCGTCTTTTTCGTCGCTCGATCGAGCCTGTCGCCGGGCAGAGCCTGCGTCCTGCCACTCCTTTTCCTGAAGCGTGCGCCACTGGATCTTGCCCGTCGCCGAGCGCGGCAGTGTGCCGGCAAACTCGACGATGCGTGGAATTTTGTAAGCTGCCATATGCGCGCGCGACCAGGCGATGATTTCTTCGGCGGTGATGCGGCCTCTGGCCTCATCGGTCGGAACCACAACCGCCTTGACCGTTTCTCCTCGACGCTCGTCAGGCGATGAGATGACAGCGACTTCCTTGATCTGCGGGTGCTTGTAAAGAGTGGCTTCCAGTTCCGCCGGCCACACCTTGTATCCGGCGGCGTTGATCATTCGCTTGAGCCGGTCGGCGATGTAAAAAAAACCGTCTTCATCGTAACGCCCGAGGTCGCCCGTCCGGAAGAAACGCCGGCCATCGATTTCGAGGAACGATTCCTTGTTGGCTTCGTCGCGTTGCCAGTAGCCTTGCATGAGTTGCGGCCCGCTGGAGACGATTTCACCGGTTTCATTCGGGCCAAGTTCCTTCAGTGTTTGCGGATCGATCACGGTCGACAGGGTGTCGAACGTCGGTATGCCCAGGCATTGTTTGCGCAGATCGTGGTGCGGATTCATGTGTGTCTGTGAAATCGTCTCCGTCATTCCATAACCTTCCATGTAGCGGATGCCGCAGCGTTCGTACAGTTTCTGGGCAACCGCTTCGGGCATCGAACTGCCGCCGCCGAAAATGTTCTGAAGCGAGCCCAGGGCGCGCGTTTGTGTTGACGGGTGTGCCAGCAGGTCTACTACCATGGTTGGTACATTTGCCCAATGGGTGCAGCCGTATCGTTCGATCATGTAACCGGCAACCTCCGGATCCCAGCGCGGCAGTATTGCTATAGTTGCGCCGGCATAGATCGGCGCGTTCAAGCTGTGCTGCATTCCGGTTACGTGGAACATCGGTGCCGTTGCCAACGACACCGAGTCCGCCGTCACGCCCTCCCATAGCGCCGCGCCCACTACAGTTGTCATGATGCTGTGGTGCGTGTGCATGCACCCTTTCGGTTTGCCGGTTGTGCCGGACGTATACAGTATCGCAGCGAGATCGTCCGGTTGTGCGGCTGGCGGCTGCGGCGCACATTGTGCGCCGAGCGCGTCCATCCACGTGACGACGCCGGATTGGGTCGCGCTCATGCGCTGTTCGGTGACGAAGACCGGCACCGTGACGTCGGAGTCGCCGGGCAGATAGTCCGCGTAGCTTGCAACGATCAGGTGCTCAACCGTGTTTCCAACGAGTTGCCGGAAGTGCTTGTACACTTCCTGACCGATAAGTGCGGTGCTTGCGCCGCTATCCGCCAAATAGTGCACCAGTTCCTCGGTCACGTTCATCGGGCTGACGGGAACGACAACCGCGTCGGCCCGCAATATGGCGTAGTAAGCGATCGCGAACTGGGGGCAGTTCTGCATGTCCAGCAGCACCCGGTCGCCTTTGCGAACGCCGCATTCCTGCTGAAGGTATCCGGCAAGCGCCTCTACTTCCAGCTTGAGCCGCGCGTAGCTCAGTTTGCTGTCATAGAAGATCAGGGCGGCCTTGTGGGGATACCGGGCTGCCGAGACATCAAGATTGAACCCCAGTGTCGTGGCTGGCGGCGTGAGGTGCCACGACAGATGCCTTGGCCAATTGTTCAGATGCCTTTCCTGCGTCATGTCTGTGCTTTCTCGGTTTTTCTGTTTTCGCGTTTCTGTAACGGGCGCCAGTGGATTGTTCCGGTGGCCCGTCCTGGCAGGCTTCGGGCGAACTCTACGTTATGCCTGACCTTATCGGCTGCAATGTGATTTTGCGCCAGGCCAACGATGCCGGGCGCTTCGATCCGGGCACCATTCCCGCTATCGGACACGAACAGCGCTTCGACCATGTCTCCACGCCACGCGTGTTGCGAGGCGATCAGGCGCGCGTCACGGATGTGCGGGTGAAAACAGGGTATCGATGACCTCCGCTGGCACTGCTTGAAGCCTGACACATTGATCTTGCGCTTCGACCGGCCCAACCGGGAAAAACAACCCCCATCGTCAGAATAACCGAGATTCTCGGTCCGGAAAAATCGCCCGTCGTCGGGTCCGCTGAACGCTGGGGAAGCGGCACCGGGATTCGGTGTTGCAAACCGGCATCCCCGGCGCATTGTGGGTTCGGGTTCCGGGGCGGGTTGAGTTACGAGGAGGGAAGAGACGCCTCCGCCAATCCATGCCCTTCCGCACAAGACACCCCGGCCAGGACTTTCAAGAGCCGCGCGCCGGATTGCGGCAGGGCGGCCCCGCCTTCACCAATGTTTCCCGGTGGAGAGAAGAAAGGCCGCAGTGGCGTAAGTGCGCACCAGCGAGCAAGCCGATAGCCATTTTGCAGACGAACGCCCGCGCGCCAGCCCGCTGGCATGGAATTGCCGGCGCGGCACGCCAGTGTGGCAAGACTCGAATCGTTTTGCTCCCTCCGGGATTCCTCCGCCTGCACTCTGCGAATTCCAGCGCGGTCGAGGCTTGTATACTCGCTGTTTGCATTCGAACCAATCTGAAAGAGGAACCGGACATGAACGGAAAATTTCTCGATGGCAAGACAGCAGTCGTCACCGGTGGCAGCCGCGGCCTTGGGCGTGCGATGGCGCTGGCTCTCGGCGGAGCCGGTGCCAGGCTTGCACTGGTCGGCCGTGACCAGGAGAAACTTGCCGAAACACAAGCTCTCGCGAAGGACGCGGGCGTTGAGTCGGAAATCTATATCTGTGACGTGCGCGAAGAGTCCCAGGTGTCGAAGCTGGAGCAGGAGGTCAAACAGCGTTTCGGCAACGTGCATATCCTGATCAACAATGCCGGCACGGCAGTTCGCAAGAACCTTGTTGATTTCAGCATGGATGAATGGCGCACGGTGATCGATACCAACCTCACAGGCGTGTTCCTCGCCTCGCGAGCATTCGTTCCGCATATGCGGGCAAACAAATGGGGGCGCATCATCAACATAACTTCAATCATGGCGCGCGTTGGCAGCGCCGGCCGGGCGGCTTACTGCGCCACCAAGTCCGGTGTGCTCGCAATCACCAAGTCGATGGCACTGGAGCACGTCGGCGAAGGCATCAACGTCGTCGCAATCAGTCCGGGCTTCTATGCAACCGATCTGACCGCGCCGCTGCGAGCAGACGCGGAAAAGAACGCCGGAATCATGGATGCCGTGCCTGCGCACCGTTGGGGTGAACCGAAAGAGATTGGCGATATCGCGTTGTTCCTGTGTTCCGATGGCGCCTCGTTCATCACCGGAACCGATATTCTTTCCGATGGCGGCTGGGTTGCCCAGTAAGCTGCACCCTGTGAAGGCGCTCCTGAACCAGACAGGTAATCAATGAAAGTTCTCGTACTGGGTGCCGGGGTGGTGGGCGTGACGAGTGCGTGGTATCTCGCCAGCGCAGGCCACGAAGTGACCGTGGTCGACAGGGAGTCTGCCGCGGGCATGGAAACGAGCTATGCCAATGGCGGCCAGATCTCGGTCAGCCAGGCAGAGCCGTGGTCCAATCCCGGGGCTCCGGCGAAGATTATCAAGTGGCTGGGACGCGAGGATGCGCCGTTGTTGTTTCGCTTGCGCGCGGACAGGCGGCAGTGGTCATGGGGACTGAGGTTCCTGCTCGAATGCCTGCCATGGCGTACGCGCGCGAACACGCTGTGCATTTTGCGCCTGGCAATTGACAGCCGCGCCCGATTGCAGGCGTTGCGTCGTGATACCGGAATTGAATACGATCACCTGGAGAAAGGCATTCTCCAGGTTCACACCGACGAGAAGGAATTCGACGCAGCCCGCGCGCGTCTGGGCGTATTGCTGTCGCATGGATTGGCGGTCTCGGCACGTACGCCCATGGAGGCGCTGGCGATTGAGCCCGCGCTGCAACAGTCCCGGGTGCGAATCGTAGGCGCTACCTACGCGGCTGACGACGAGTCGGGAGACGCTTGCTTGTTCAGCCAGCGCCTCGCCGGGCTTGCCGCGAGCCATGGGGTGACGTTCGGATTCAACGTAGAAGCAGATCGTTTGCTGGCCGAGGGCGATGCGATCCGCGGTGTTGAAGTTCGTGTGGGCGGACGCAGGGAGGTTCTCAGCGCCGACGCCTATCTCGTTTCGATGGCGAGTTACAGCCCTTTTATTCTTTCGCCGGTCGGGATCAACGTGCCGGTTTACCCGGTGAAGGGCTATTCGGTTACCGCACCGGTTGCCGACCCGGCGGCCGCCCCGAGCGTTTGCATTACCGACGAAAGCGGAAAAATCGCAATGTCACGGCTCGGCGAGCGACTGCGCATGGCGGGCACCGCGGAAATTTCCGGTTACGATGCCTCGATCAGCGAGGCGCGTTGCGCCGGGATCGTCAACCGGGTGAAGCAGTTATTTCCCGGTGCCGTGGATTTCGGCAAGCTCGACAACTGGGCAGGGCTTCGCCCCGCGACACCATCCAACGTACCCCTGATTGGCCGAACACGTTATTCGAACCTGTACCTGAACACCGGCCACGGGACGTTGGGCTGGACGCTGTCCTGCGCGTCGGGGGCGGCTATTGCAGACCTAATCAGCGGGCGCCAACCGGACGTCGATTTTCCGTTCCTCTAATCGGGGGTTGTCCCCACTGGCTTGTCCGTGCGCCTGGCCCGGTATCTACATCCCTGAAAAATAGTGTGACAGGGCCGTGATCTGCTCGTCGCTGAGGGTGCTCATGAACCCGGTCTTCAGACCATTGTCGTTCATGCGTTTCCCGTCACGGAAATACTTCATCTGGTTTACCAGGTAAACGCGATTTTGTCGTGCCAGTCTCGGGATTGATTCAACGCCGCGGAAATTACCCTGATGGCAGGTCGCGCATTTCAGTTCAGCGGCGAGTTTTTCGCCCTCGGCCGCAAGCTCCTTGTTGACGCCGTGCGGGCGTTGCAGGAATTCCTCCGAGTAGTATTTCGCCAGCACCTGCACGTTTTCCTCGGTCAATACACCGACCATGGGCGCCATCTGGGAGTTCTTTCGCGCGCCCGACTTGTAGTCCATCAGTTGCTTCGCAAGGTACGCCGCCTGTTGTCCGGCAAGACTCGGATACTGTCCGGAGGCGTTTCCGTCCTCTCCATGGCAGCGCGCGCAGGAACCAATCAGTTGTTGCGCCGTCTTGGTCTGGCCGAACGCATTTGTCGCGAGAAGCGCGGTGGCTATGACTGTCAGCAGGTATCTGGTAAGCATGTGAAATGAATCCCGTATTGGTGTTGGATCAACGCGTGACCGGTCTTCACGTTGACGCGAAATTTCTGCGAGGGCGCATTATCCAAGCTTGAATCGGGTGGCACAAGTCCGGCCGGACGCTGGCGCGTAGCCGCCCCGTGGCGCGTGAGCCCTGAAGGCCGCGTCTCTCGCGCGGGATCTTGCCCGCGCCGCCGGCGTCCGCATCTTCCCGGCATGCACCCCGCAGTGCGATCGCCGACAGGGGGGGCGGGAAACGCTGGGGCGATGGTCAGCGGATTGCGTTGCGAATCTTGCAAGGTAAGACTATTCTTACGGCCCCGCCCACGGCACGTTAGCCGCTGTACGAACGCGCACTGCCGAAAGGTGACGGAACGCCGGACAAATGCCGTGCGCCGTGTTGCTATTGCCGGTTGCTCCACGAGCGAGCATTCAGCCGCCCGGGTGTTTGATAACCGGAATCTTCCAAGGAGAATGTATGTCTTTACGTATCAATGATGAGGCGCCGAATTTCAAGGCCAAAACTACCCAGGGCGAAATTGATTTTCACAAGTGGATAGGGGACGGCTGGGCGATCCTGTTTTCGCACCCGAAGGATTTCACCCCGGTTTGCACGACCGAACTCGGATACATGGCCAAGCTGGAGCCGGAATTCAGGAAACGCAACTGCAAGATCATCGGCTTGAGCGTCGACCCTGTCGACAACCACGAAAAATGGGCCAAAGACATCGAAGAAACCCAGGGTGCAAAAGTCAACTATCCGATGATCGGCGACAGTGATCTCAACGTTGCCAAACTATATAACATGCTCCCGGCTGCGGAAGCGGGAACGTCCGAAGGCCGCACGGCTGCGACCAATGCGACTGTGAGATCCGTGTTCATCATTGGCCCGGACAAGAAAATCAAGCTGATGCTGACCTACCCGATGACGACGGGGCGTAATTTCGACGAGATCCTGCGCGTGCTGGATTCGATGCAACTGACCGGAAAGCACAAGGTGGCGACGCCGGTGAACTGGAAGGATGGTGACGACGTCATTATCGTCCCGGCCGTTTCCGACGAAGAGGCGAAAAAGATGTTCCCCGGTGGCTGGAAAACGCTCAAGCCCTACCTGAGATTGACAAAGCAACCGGGCAAGTAGAAGCGGAACGAAAAGCCTGCGGCACGCGCCGCGGGTGCTGTGCGCCGAGCGCATGTAGCCCGTCGCGCTACGATACATGGAAGGTATCGCGCGGCACCGCGCGTGGAGGAGAACCTGCGCGGCACCGCGCGTAGAGGAGAACCTGCGCGGCACCGCGGACCGGGAATCAGCGCGCGCCGCCATGCGCGCAAGTCAGAACGCGTCGGCGTCGCGAACCAGGCAGGGGCAAACCGATATGTGGCCAGACAGGAAACTTCTCGATCTGCTCGAAATCGAGCACCCGATCATCCAGGCGCCAATGGCCAGCGCGACCAATCCGGTTATCGTTGCAGCGGTCAGCAATGCTGGAGGTCTTGGCAGTTTCGGCGCCGCCGGCACGCCGCCGCCGAAATTGCGTGAAACGATCAAGGCGATCCGCGAGCGCACGGACCGGCCGTTCAACATCAACCTCTTTTCGGCGCACACGGAGGAATTCGATCGCGACGCCAGGCCGGGTCCGCGTCTGGCGAAACAACTGGCGGCCTATCACGCCGAGTTCGGACTCGGCGCCGTGCCGGCGCCGGAACCGATGTTCGGGCCGTTTGACGGGCAACTGGAAGTATTAATCGAAGAGCGGGTTCCAGTGGTCAGTTTCCATTTTGGTGCCGATGCGGCTGCGGTGGGCAAAGTCCATGCTGCCGGCGCGAAAGTGCTCTGCTCCGCGACAACGGTCGATGAGGCAAAGACCCTCGAGCGGGCAGGCGTCGATGCAATCATCGCCCAGGGCGGAGAGGCCGGAGGCCACCGAGGCACGTTTTCCATCGATTACCAAAGGGCATTGATTGGCACCATGGCACTGGTACCGCAGGTTGTGGATGCTGTTGATGTGCCGGTGATCGCGGCCGGCGGCGTCATGGATGCGCGGGGCATCGTCGCCTGTTTCGCACTGGGCGCATCGGCGGTGCAAATGGGCACAGCCTTTCTCGGCTGCCCCGAGATGTCGGTGCTCGACGCATGGCGCGCTTCGCTCAGAAATGCAGCGGCGGAAGACACCAAGGTCACCAAAGCCGTTTCGGGCCGTCCGGCCAGGGCGATCCGTAACCGCTATATCGAGGAGGTGGAAGGATTGCAGGAGCCGCTTCTGCCTTATCCGGCCCAGTATTCCGTGTCGCGCGCCCTGCGAAAGTCTGCCGCCGAGCGCAATGATTCCGGATTCATGTCGATGTGGGCCGGGCAGGGTGTCGGACTCATGCGCGATCAGCCGGTTGATGATTTCATGCGCGATCTTGTCGATGCCGCGCAGATCCTCATGGCTCGCCTGGGAAGCCGGTAAAGCGGATTCAGTTGACCGGGAAGGGCCCGGTGACCGGGTGTTGCCGTCAACAGGTTTCCGGGCCCCGTGTCGGGTGCGGGGCGCCACGACGTTGACTCCGTTTTTGGGTATGGCTACGCTAACGCGTTCTCCATATTCCGGTGTTTATTCTCATGTCCGATGGCGCTTCTGATGGCGACATGCTGAAACTAAAGCCGCTGCATCCCCTGTTCGGCGCCGAGATCGCAGGCCTCGACTTGCGCAATCCACTGGATGACGCAACGTTCAATGCGGTTCTGGATGCGTTCAACACGCATTCGGTGCTGCTGTTTCGCAACCAGGAACTCAGCGACAAACAACACGTCGACTTCAGCCGGCGTTTCGGCGAGCTGGAGGAAACCACTTTTTCCATCGCCGCGCCGAATCGCTACATTTACCGTTTGGCCAACGTCGACGATGATGGCAACGTGCTTGAAATGGATGCGGTCAAGCGCCTTTTCCTTGAGGTCAACGGGCGCTGGCACACCGACAGTTCGTTCCGGGCCAACCCGGCACTGGGCTCCATTCTTTCTGGCAAGGAAGTACCGTCAAACGAGGGTGACACCTGTTTTGCGTCGATGCGGGTGGCTTACGAGGCCATGTCGGAGGGCAGGCGCAAATCGCTCGAGGGCATGCGCGGGGTTCACAATTATGCGTACTCCCTGAGCCTGTTCGATACCAGCGGCGTGACACAGGAAGAAATGGACTCGGTGCCGCCCGTCGAACATCCGATCGTTCGCATGCATCCACCGACGGGCAAGAAGTCGCTGTATGTCAGCGGCCACATCGAACGCATTGTCGGCATGCCGGTGGAGGAGGGCCGGTTGTTCGTGAAGGAGTTGATCGGCTGGTGCACACGTCCGGAGTATGTTTACACACATCGATGGCAGCAGCACGATCTGCTGATGTGGGACAACCGCTGCGTACTGCATCGAGCGAGTTCCGTTCCGGCGAAGCAGAAGCGCATCATGCATCGCACGACCATTGCCGGTCAGGGGCCGGTGGAGTAAGCGGCGCCATTGCCTGCCCGAACTGCAGGGGTAGTAGTGGTCGCCGGTCAGGGCGGGCGCACAGCGGCACCGGATGCATTGTGTACGGCTCCCGATGCGTACCGCATGAGATCGGGGCCTGGCACCTATGCGCTGATTCTTCGTTGCGATACGCATGCGCAAATTCGGGTGGGCCGTCACGGCCTTGTTGGAGTCCGGACTGGCTATTACGTTTATGTTGGCAGCGCTTTCGGGCCCGGCGGTGTCAGGGCGCGTGTGTCACGGCATGTTCGGGAAAAGGCCACGAGGCACTGGCACATTGATTATCTGCGCACCGTTGCGGCACCGGTCGCCGCCTGGTGGAGTGACAGTACCAGGGAACTGGAACATCGTTGGGCGCGCATCCTCAGCGGGTTGCCTGGCTCGTCTCCGGTCCCCCGTTTCGGCAGCAGCGATTGCGACTGTGAATCGCATCTGTTCAGGTTCGTAAACATGCCCGATCTCGAGCGTTTCGCACATGCGGCCGGCGGGTTGATCGAATCCTGTTCACTGGAAAATAACGGACATTGACCGGGCGATGGCAGCGAGCGAACAATCGCATTGAGCGGACAATGGCATTGAACGAACAATGGCGCTGACGACGAAAGGCCGGGAATGAACCGGCCGGCAACCACGCCCGAACCGCCCTACTATGCGGTGATTTTCACTTCCGTTCGCAAAAGCGATGACGCCGGTTATGGCGTGACGGCGCAGAGGATGCTCGAACTGGCCGCGAGGCAGCCGGGTTTTCTCGGCTTCGAGACCGCGCACGGGGACGTTGGCATCAGTGTTTCCTACTGGTCGACGCTGGATGCGATCAAGGCGTGGAAAGCGAACGCGGAGCATGTTTTAGCGCAGCAACGCGGCAAGGCCGAGTGGTACGCTTCCTATCGGGTGCGTGTGTGCCGGGTGGAGCGGGAGTACGGAGCGTAGCGCGCTCGCTGACAGCTTCCGGGCCAATAAATTACGGACCAGTCAACGGTGGCTAAGACCGGCCTTTTCGCGGTTTCGTTGCGTGCGCTACCGTGGCTTATGTTTCCCGGCACTTTCTTGCGACGTACAGGTGCCCCAGCGCGAGCAGTTCGCGGCGTGTGTAGCCTTTTTCCCGTAACTCGGCAAACGGACCGTCGTCGAGCACGCGGTCGGACTCGAGGTTCAGTTCATTGATGAGGTTCCGGGCACGGTCGAGTGATTGGCACACTTCAAGGTACCGGGCAGCGGGCGTTTTGTTGAAATAAGACGGGTTCAGCATATACCGGACGTGCCGTGCAATATCGTTCTGTCCCGACGGGTCAACGATGCGCTCGCGCTGGCACAAGGCAATGATTTCGTCTTCATCCATCCCGAGATGTACTCACGGGAAAGAAGCGAATATGCCGCCCTTGTGACGTCCGAACCTGGAGTTCCAGAGCGGTGCCGCCAGGCTGTAAATGATGCCACCCGGCTGGGTTACCCTGACAAATTCGCGAAACGCCGCTTCGATATCCGGCACATGCTCCATCGTTGCATAGCTGTAGACCAGGTCGTAGGTATTGTCGCGCACCGCGATACGCTCGGCTGAAGAGCGTAGATAAGACACGCGCGTGGGTGAAATCACGCCCGGTGTTTTCGACAATGTCGAGTCCGTCAACCTGTAGCGCACCCAGGTCGACAAACGCGGCACACTCGCGACCCGTATTGCAGCCAACGACCAGCACTCGTGCCAGGGGCTGGCGGATATGGCTGGCCGCAATCCGGGTGTGGTATTCATGAAGGGAATGCGGCGCAGTCAGTCCGAACATCCGGTACAGGCGAGGGTGCCGCAGCCTGGCCCGGGCCGAGGCAGAGAAAGGCGTGGCGCCGAGTGTCAACAGTCCCCTGAAAACCTTGCGCAAGCTAACCGACGGCGTCATTCGATTGTTTCTTTACGCAGGAAACGGATTCAGCCCCTGTCATCAGGCGTATGCCGGCAGGCGGTTCAAACGTGCTCAGCCAACCAGCGACTTGCACGCGGCGACGATCGCTTCGGCACTCATGCCGTACTTTTCACGCAAACGGACTGTAGGTCCGACGACGGCAAACTCGTCGGGCATTGCCACCATGCGCATCGGCGTCGGCCGCTCTACCGCCAGCAATTCCGCAACGGCGCCGCCCAATCCGCCGGCAAACCGGTGTTCTTCCGCGGTTACGATCCCCGAAGTTTCTGCCGCCGCTTGCAGTATCGCCTCGCGGTCCAGGGGTTTGATGGTGTGCATGTTGAGCACCCGTGCATCAATGCCCTCGGCTTTCAGTGCGTCGGACGCCTTCAGCGCCAGTTCGACCATTGCGCCGCAGGCAATGACAGTGACATCGTTGCCCGGCCTCAGGCGGCTGGCCCGTCCCAGCGTAAAGCCGGCCGAGTCTTCCGTTACCGGCGCTTCCGGCGTGCGCCCGCCAAGGCGCAGGTAAACGGGGCCGTCGATATCGAGAGTCGCGAGTGTCGCGTGGTACGCCTCGTTGACATCCGCCGGGACGATGACCGTCATGTTCGGCATGCTGCGCATCAGAGCAAGATCTTCCAGTGCATGGTGGGTGCCGCCGGCAACCCCAAGAGAGATGCCGCTTGCCGCCGCGCCAATGACCACACGCTGATTCGCGTAAGCAACGTCGTTACGGATCTGCTCCATGCTGCGCGCGGCGATGAACGGTGCGTAGGCACAGACATACGGGTGCAGCCCCGTTGTCGCCAGACCCGACGCGATGCCAATGGCGTTTTGTTCGGCGATGCCGACCTCGATAAAACGGTCGGGCCAGTTCGCAATCCACGGCCGTATTCCCAGTAAATCCTGTGTGTCTGCGGACAACACGACGGCGCGCGATTCGCGCTCGCCGATTGCGAGCAAGGCCTGGCCAAATGCCAGCCGTGTCTGGTTGGCGGACGCTTCCCGCCAAGGTGCAGTGGTGCTTGCCCCCATGTTCATGCACCCCCCAGTTCTTTCAGCGCCCGGGCGTGGACTTCGTCGTCCACGCTATTGCTGTGCCACAAGTAGGTGTCTTCCGCAAAACTCACACCCTTGCCCTTGACGGTATGGGCAACGATCGCTGTTGGTCGCGTTTTCTTCAACGGCAGCGCATCGAAGGTATCGACGATCTGCCCCATGTCGTGGCCATCGATCTCGCGTACTTCCCATCCGAACGAGCGCCACTTGTCTGCCAGCGGATCGAGGCTGATCAATTCCTCAATACGCCCGCTTTGTCCGATCTTGTTGTGATCGACAATGGCAGTCAGGTTGTCCAGCCGGTAATGGGCGGCCGCCATGGCTGCCTCCCAGTTGGAACCTTCGTGCAATTCGGCGTCGCCCAGCATGACGAACGTATGGAAAGACTTGTTCTGTATGCGTGCTCCGTACGCCATGCCGGTAGCGATCGCAAGGCCGTGTCCGAGCGCACCGGTGCACATTTCCACGCCCGGAACCTTGATGTCCGGATGCATGCCAAACGGCGACTCGAAGTGGTAGAAGCGATCGAGCAGTGCATCGTCGATGAAGCCGGCCTGCGCCAGTACCGCTCCCAGTGCCGCATTGGCGTGCCCCTTCGACAGCACGAAACGGTCGCGGTCCGGCCAATCCGGTTCGGAGGGTTTCAACCGCATGCGGTGAAAATAAAGCGCGGTCAGCATATCGGCCGCGGATGACGACCCGCCCGCATGGCCGCCGCCGCCGGCGCGCAGCGCTCTCCACAGGTTGCGCCGCAACAGGCGTGCCTCGTTCTCCAGTCGCTTGAGCAGTTCGTCCCTGGCTTCGTTCATGCGCTCCCCCGTTTCACGATCATCCGACAGTCTGCAATCGTGATGTCCAATCGTTATCATTATGCGGGCTTGGTATCGGCAAGCCGACCGCACCTCGTTGCCCACAGCCATGCGACCCGACAACAGGTTAAAGTATCGGCCAATGACAAGGAAGAGTCGACTGCATCGCAAGGCGCCAGTTGGCGCCGTTGTGAGCTTTTTTCTCACCAGCCTGCTCGTGCCCGGACTGTTCGGCGCGGCTGCGGCCGGGGTGGATACTCAAACCCGGGCCGACCATCGACCACGGATCGCCCTGGTTCTGTCCGGGGGCGGTGCTCGCGGCCTGGCGCATGTTGGCGTACTCCAGGTGCTCGAGCGCCTGCGTGTGCCCGTGGACTGTGTCGTCGGCACCAGCATGGGCGCGCTTGTCGGCGGTACCTACGCTGCTGGCGTGCCGGCCGGGCGCATGCGCATGATCGTTGAGAGCACTGATATCGGCGACCTGTTCGTTGATGCGCCCCCCCGTTCGCAGATTCCCCAGCGTCTCAAGCGCGACGATTACAAACCGCTGTTCGAAATCACTTTAGGCTTCAATGACGGCAGAGTGCAGCTTCCGCAAGGCGCGTCGGCAGGGTACAAGTTCGAACTGTTTTTGCGGGAACTGGTCGGCCCGGGTGCATCGGTTTCCGACCTCAGATTCGATGACTTGCCGACGCCGTATCGGGCGGTTGCAACCGACCTTGAAACCGGCGCCATGAAGGTCTTCGACGAGGGGGATCTGCCCAAGGTCATGCGGGCAAGCATGTCGTTGCCGGCGGTGCTTGCGCCCATCGAGATTGATGGTCGGTCGTATGTCGATGGCGGCCTGGTGCGCAATCTGCCGGTCGATATCGGACGTTCCCTGTGCGGTGACGTCATCATTGCAGTCAACCTTGGTACGCCATTGAAGTCAATCGGAGAACTCGGCAGCGTCATCAGCGTAGCCGGGCAATCGATGAATCTGCTCACCGAACAGAACGTAGAGCGCTCTCTCGCAGAACTGACTGACAACGATGTTCTCATCGAGCCGGATCTGGCAGGTTATTCATCCAACGATTTCGAGGCCGCCGAACCGATTATCGAGCGCGGCCTTCGGGCTGCGCAGGACAAGGCGCAATTACTTTCAAGGTTGTCCCTCGATGAAGAGGGATACGCCGCGTGGCTGGCGCAGCGGGAGGACCGTCACCAGGCGGCGCCGGTGATTTCCCGTATCGAGATTATCGAGAGTGAGCGATTCGGTACCGATGCAGTCGGACGCGATCTCAAGGTAAAACCCGGTGCGGATTTTTCCTATGACGAACTGCATGACGATCTGGCCCGATTGTATGGGCGCGGCGATTTCTCCTATCTTGGCTATTCCGTGCTCGCCGACGACGACGCCGGCTATACGGCGCTGATCGATGCCAAAGCCAAACCATGGGGGCCGGGCTATCTGAAATTCGGACTGGATACGCGCACTGATTTCGACAGTCCGACGCAGGCCAATCTCGCCGCCAGTTATCGACGGACCTGGGTCAATTCGCTCGGTGCCGAATGGCGTGTTGACGGGCAGATCGGCTACGACTCATTGCTCTTCACCGAGTTCCTGCAGCCGCTGCAGGTGCGTGACGGTGCCTTTGTCGCCCCTTACGCCGGAGTACAGCGCACCTCCTTCCAGGTCTACAGCGAGGAACTGCGGCTCGGCGAGCTACGTGTCAACTCGATTTTGGGCGGCCTGGATATCGGTCTCACCGGCACCGAGGGCGAATTGCGAGTGGGTACGTACATCAAGGACACCAAATCGCAACCTGAATTTGGCCTCATCACCCCGCTGATACCCGAAGAGGAAATCACCGAAGTCGGGTTGAGACTGGCGGGTATCGCGGATTTTCTCGATAGTGTGAACTTTCCCCGGTCAGGGTGGTTCGCGGAATTCCATGCCCGCGGGGCGGACGAAACCTGGGGTTCCGATGAAAATTTCAGCTTTGCCCGGTTGACGCTGAGAGCGGTGAAGAGTTTCGGCAAGAATACATTGGCCGGGCGCATCGAATGGGGTGAAGAGTTAAGCGGCGATGTCCCGATATACGATCAGTTTGTCCTGGGTGGGCCGGGGCGGCTTTCCGGCCTGTTCCTGGACCAGCTCTCCGGTGACAAATACAACCTCGCCGTCGTTGAGTTTTACCGCAGCATCGGCGATATGCCTTCGCAGCTTGGCCGCGGCATTTATGCAGGTTTTTCCGCCGAAGCCGGGCGCATTAACGACCCGTTGATGAAAGATCCCTGGGACTGGACGACGAGCGGCGCGGTTTTCTGGGGTGCGGATACGATTCTCGGAGCGATTTTCATCGGCTTTGGATACTCGAGTCTTGGTCAGAGCACTACATACCTGACGATCGGCTATCCATTGTGATGAAAAAATGATTGTCAGAATCTAGGCTTGACCGGACCTGAACGGACAATCGGGGTTGCCGCCGGCACGCCGATCGTGCGCGCCACCTTGTGGATGCTCGGCGCCATCGTTTCGTTTTCGACGATGGCCATTGCCGGCCGCGAGCTCTCGGCAGAACTCACCACGTTCCAGATTCTGTTTTTCCGCAGCCTTGCCGGGTTCTTTCTCATGGTTGTGTTGCTCAGCCGCACCGGCTGGTGGCAGCTGAAGACCCGTCACTTCGGAATCCATCTGCTGCGAAACGTGACCCATTACGGCGGGCAGTATGGCTGGTTCTACGGCATCGCAGCCATTCCGCTTGCCGAGGTGTTCGCAATCGAATTCACCATGCCGATCTGGACCGCCCTGTTTGCGTCGTTGATCCTCGGCGAGCGCATCGGCTGGCAGCGGTCGCTGGCGATTGCCATTGGCTTCGTGGGCGTGCTGGTCATGTTGCGGCCCGGATTCGCCGCTGTCAGTCCGGCTGCGGTGGCGGTGCTTGCCGCCGCCTTTGCCTACGCGTTCGCGCACACGCTCACCAAACGATTGTCCGGGACCGACGCGCCGATGGCGATCCTGTTCTATACCACAGCGGTACAGTTGCCTTTGGCACTGCTGCCGGCCTTGCGCGGCTGGACCTGGCCGTCGTTGTCCGCGTGGCCCTGGGTGATTGGTGTCGGGGCCGCTGCGCTTTCCGCGCACTATTGCCTGACGCGCGCTTTCATGCTGGAAGACGCCTCGGTCGTGATGCCGATCGATTTTCTGCGCCTGCCGTTCATTGCCGTGATCGGCTACATCGTCTACAACGAGCCGCTCGAGTTCTGGGTCTTCGTTGGAGCGGTCATCGTGTTTGCCGGAAGCTGGCTCAATCTGCGGGCCGGGGCAAGAAGGAAACCGTCGTCCTGAAGCCTGCTCAAGGCGTGGCTCCCGGTGGCGTATCGGTGGCGCGTTGTGACAGATGTTCCTGCGCCGCCTCCTCGCGCGCCTCGTAGGTTTCGTCGCGAGGGTCGAGTTCCATGAGTGCCGAAGTTGATACCGGCGTGACCGCGACGAATTGTTCCTGTTGTGCAACCGGAACCTGTTTTTGCGCCGTCCAGTTGTACGCCGCGATGATGCCCAGTGCACCCATGACGAAGGCGGCGAAAATGAACAAACCGGATGGCCCGAGCAGCCAGATTGACAATGAGGCGCCTATCGGCCCGCCGATCGTTCCGACTCCGAAGCCGATCAGGAGCGTTGCGTTGGTTCCGACGATTTCTCCATGCTGCATCTGGTCGTGCGCCAGAGCCAGGCTCACCGGATACACGCTGGCGGCGCAGCCGACGTAGAGCGCAGCCGACGCAAACAACAGCCAAAGCGATGCTTCTCCCCAGAGCGCGGTTGCGACCGCGGCTGCCGTGCCTGTTGCAGCCAGGCCCAGCACGACACGATTACGTGGCACGTAGTCTGACAACCTTCCCACCGGAAACTGGAACACCATCGCGCTCAGGACCGCAACGCTCATGAACAGCGACAACTGCTGGGTGTCGAGCCCGATCCGGCTCGCGTAAATCGGCCCGATCGAGTTGAAGGCGCTGAGCAAGATGCCGCTGAGAAACGCCCCCATCACGGCCAGGGGCGCCTTGTTCGCGACAGTGCGAACCGGCACTTGCGTGGCTTCGGGCAGTTGCGGTGCGACCGAACGCGTGAGCGAAAGGGGCACCAGCGAAAGCGCTACCAGAATCGCCGCAACGCTGAACAGGTGGAACTGGGCTGGGTCGCCCAGGCCGATGATGAGTTGCCCGCCAGAGGAGGCGAGGTAGAACAGCACCAGGTATATCCCCAACAGCGTGCCGCGGGTCTGCGCCGTGGCGACACCGTTGACCCAGCTTTCAACGATCAGTAACAAGCCGGCAACGCAGAAACCGACAATCAGCCGGAGCACGATCCACAGGTCGGTGTGCACGTACATCGGGTGTGTCAGGATGGCGGCACAGGCAAGTGCGCCAAATACAGCGAACGCGCGGATTTGACCAACGCGCCGGATAATGCGCACACCGTAGATGCTGCCGAGCACAAAGCCGACCGCGTGAAACGAGAGGATCAACCCGGTGCGCGCGGCGGAATATCCCTCAAGCTCCAGGCGCAGGCCCACGAGGGTGCCGAGCATGGTGCTGCCGCCGGTCAGCAACACCAGACTGAGAAACAGGGCCGAAACAGAAAATACGGTTTGCAGCATCGTTGATGGCAATGAGATCAAGCGACGTGTCGCGTTGGATGCAATGCGGGCAAGACTCGGGCCGGCACCGCAGAAGCGCCCGAGGTTACACGTCCGGCAACACGATTCCAAGACGGCCCGGCCGACGAGGGACGATTCCCGTGCGCGGATCCGAAGCCTTCATGATGCCGTGCCGGCGTTGCGCGATCAGTATTGGTTCGAGGTCCCTGTGGTTGCCCTCAGGTGCGCGTTCAGTCGCTGGCGCCAGCAGTCGGCGAAAGGTAATGCACGAACCACTCCCCGGACAGGCGCGCGACCTCTTCGAGTGCGCCCCGTTCCTCGAAAAGATGAGATGCGCCGGGAACGATGTGTAACTCGGACTTGCAGTTTACGAGCCTGGTCTGTGCCGACCTGTTGAGCTCGATGACGTCAGTATCCAGCCCGCCGACGATCAACAAGGTTGGTGCGCGCACCTGGCCCAGAGCCCCGGTACCGGTGAGATCCGGGCGCCCGCCGCGTGAAACCACCGCCCGAACACTGTCCGGCATTGCAGCGGCAACGCGCAACGCAGAAGCAGCGCCGGTGCTCGCGCCGAACAAGCCGACTTGTGCTGCTTCCGTCGCGGCGTCGTTACGGACAAACCGCACTGCGTATTCCAGGCGTTGTGTGAGCAAGTCGATGTCGAAGCGCATCTGATAGTCGCGATCTTCGTCTTCGGTGAGCAGATCCAGCAGCAGCGTGCCCAGGCCGGCTGCCCGCAACTGCGCGGCGACATACCGGTTGCGCGGCGACAGGCGACCCGATCCGCTCCCGTGGGAGAAGATCACGACACCGGCAGCCGCCACAGGAACATGCAGCATGCCTTCAAGGGAAACCGGTCCGGCGGGAATTAACACCCGGGCCCCGGATTTGTCGTCGCTCATCACAAATTGAAAACGTTTGGAGAAAGCAAGCAAACGCCGTTTTTCCGGCGAAATGCAATGATGCGGATTTCGCTGACCGCTCGTTTGCGCAAGATCAAGCCCCGGCCGATCCCTTGTGCCGAAAATAGCCAAGGGCAAGACGTAACGATGACGGGAGGCAACAGACGTGGCACTCACCCAGGAGCAGCTATCCAGAATCACAAAGGAACTCAAGCGGGTCTATGAAGGGCTGCTGGAAGATATCCGCAATGAGCAGGATGCCAGTGGAAACACCCAAATAGCCGAACTGTTGGGCCGTGTGCCGGCAGACAGCGGCGATATTTCGGTTGCGGACGCCCTGGTGGATCTGAATGTGGAACTGATCGACCGGCATGTACAAGGGCTTCGCGATGTCGAAGCGGCAAGACAGCGCCTGGCGGAGGGGAATTTCGGGATTTGTGCCGATTGCGAAACGAATATCGGTTTCGAGCGCATGCTGGCTTATCCGACCGCAAGGCGGTGTCTCCCGTGCCAGGAAACGCGCGAGAAAATGTTCGCACACAAGGCGACCCCCAGGCTCTGAATGCGCCGCGCCGGCGTAGCGTGGTTGCCGGCGGGCGGAGGCAGTCAGTGGTTCATATTGCGTGACGCCGTCATGGCCGTATCGAAGCCGATTCGAGAAGCGCAGCTCGCCGTTTGAGGGCTTGGCCCCGGCTGGCGCGGTATCGGTCCGACCCGCCGAGCCAGCATGTTTTTTGCAGCGCCGAAGTTCCCTGTAGGCACTGCGGATCGACTATGCTTTTGCCGGCACTGGCGAAGCGAGCGTAACCTGGCTGATCCCGTTGGAGTAAGTCAGCCCTTGGGTACGCATAGTGCCATGGTGCCCTGTTGATGCTAACCTGTTGATAGCGAAGCGCTTGCCGGGCGGCGCCGCAACCATTTCCGATAACCGATCCGCAACCCAATCCACCATGCCGACACACGCTGACGCGCGCAACCGGTTCCGCAAGACCTTCGTGCTCGTGATGGTCTTGTCGATATCGCTGGTCTTTGTCGTAACGATCAAGGGATTTCTCACGGCGCTGTTCCTTGCCTCGGTGTTTACCGGCATGGTCTATCCCGTCTATCGATGGCTGCTGCAACGATATCGGGGTCGGGAGGTACTGGCCTCGGTGACGACGCTGATGCTCGTGATCGGCGCCATCGTCATGCCGCTCATCGTATTTTTCGGCATCGTCGTTTCACAGGCGGTTGAGGTCAGTAATATCGTGGCGCCTTGGGTCGAGCGCCAGATTCAGGACAACGCCGGCGGCCAACCGGCCTTGCCCGAATGGGTGCCGTTCGCGGAACAAATCGAGACCCATCGTCCGCAAATCACCGCCAGAATCGCGTCCCTCGTGGACAAAGCCGGCGGCTTCGTGCTCAACAGCCTCTCGAAAGCGACCCAGGTGACGGCGGTTTTCTTGCTGAATCTGTTCGTTATGCTCTATGCAATGTTCTTTTTCCTGATCAGCGGACCCTCGACGATACGCACCGCAATGCGCTACTTGCCATTGTCGGATGTAGACAAGCAACGCATTCTTGATGTCGGACTGTCCGTGAGCAAGGCCACCCTGAAGGGGACGCTGGTGATCGGAATCGTACAGGGCACGCTTGGAGGACTGGGCCTGGCTGTTGCCGGGATACCCGGATACGCTTTCTGGGGCGTGATCATGATGGTTCTGTCGATCATTCCGGGTATCGGCACTGCGCTGGTCTGGGTGCCGGCGGTCGTCTATCTTGCGATCACTGGTGAGCAAACCGCCGCGCTGGGACTTGCCATCTGGAGCGCTGCGATCGTCGGATCGGTAGACAATGTCTTGCGGCCGCGCCTGGTCGGTAAAAGCACCAGCATGCCCGACCTGTTGATTATGGTGAGCACGCTCGGCGGGCTGGGTTTGTTCGGAGCGCTGGGATTGGTCATAGGGCCGGTCATTGCCGCCATGTTCCTCACCGCATGGACGATATACGGACAAACCTTCGGCAACCTGTTGTCAGAACCGGCGGATGCGGACCCGCACGACGCGAACGTATGAGTAGCGCGCCCGCGATTGGCCTGATGGCCTTGCCGCTGTTGCCCTCGTTACGATAGTCCACCGCTGGCGGGATTCATGAACACGCACTCGTTCATCTACACAGTAGCTCCGGAGGTCATTGCGACCTTGATCGTTATTGTCGGGGCCTTGCTGATCAACTTCGCGATTTCTGCCGTGCTGCGCACGCGCACGCGCTTTTCCCGAGAGACCAAACTGCGGGCCTCGGTGTTCTGGCGCAACTTCCTGTTACTGGTCACGTTGATCCTCCTCGTGTTCGTGTGGCGCGCGGAGATCCGCGCCGCCGCACTTTCTCTTGCGGCTCTCTCTGTTGCGCTGGTCCTTGCCGGCAAGGAACTATTGACCTCGATTCTCGGTTACATCTACCGCACGACCAGCGGTAGCTTCGATTTCGGCAATGTCATTGAAATAAACGGGGTCAGGGGCGAGGTCATCGACCAGACGCTGCTCAGCACAACAGTGCTGGAAATGAACGAAGATCACCTGTTTACCGGCAAGGTTGCGCAGTTTCCGAACAGCTTCTACGTGACGCATCCACTGAAGAACCATTCGCGTCTCGGCAAGTACCAGCTCGCGCTCATGGTGGTGCCTGTTTCTGCTGCCGATGATCGCGATCTTGAAAAGTCCCTGCTGCTGCAGGCGGCGATGGCCGTTTGCAGCGATTTCGTCGCGCCGACGCAAAAAGCGCTGCACTCCCTCGAAGGCGAACAGTTTGTCGTCATGCCGACGGCGCAGCCCAGGGTTACCACCAAACTGGGCGACGCGGGGAAGGTGGAGCTGACGCTGCGCTATCCCTGCCTCGCAGAGCAACGCACCCGTATCGAGCAGGACATCATCAACCTCTACCTGGCAGAACGCGGCAATCGCGAGGCGGTCCGGCAGGCTTGATTGCGGCGGCCATTGCATATTCCGGTTTGATGCGTGCTACGCTGAAACCTTGGTCAACGGACTGTCAGGGCAGCGTCAATGAGATTCGGACCGGTACGGATTGCGATCGCGGGATTCTGTCTGCTTGCGCCGATGTCCCTGTTGGCCGGATCGGGATGGACCGGTTTTGCGCCGGTGGCCGAGCTTACGCCCACCGCACAATACCGCTACATCGCCAGAATCGAAGTAGATCAAAATCCCAGCGGCTGCCGGAATGCAGAGTATTTTTTCCAGGACTACTCTGTGGCCGGCTCGGAGCTGATGTTCCACACGCTGCTGTCCGCGGTCGAAACAGGAACGCACGTCCGTGTATACGTGACGGGAAAGTGCGATCTGGATGGCAACTCCGAGATTTCCTCCGTCAGTATCGCCCGGCACTCTCCCCGTTGAGCAGCGTTTGTGCATGTCGTTGATGGCGAATCCGCCGTTCGTTGCACAATGCGCAACACTGCGCGGTAACGATAGGCAAGCAGCGCTGGAGGCGTGGTCGCGTTCTTGCTTTTAGCGCCCGGGCGCGTTGGCGCATGACAGGCAAGCCGGACAGCCGGATACAGGCAACATGGCGGCGGCGAAGCCGTCCTTGTTTCGTGATTTGGCATGAAGAGAGCGGCAACCGTAGATTTGCATCAACGGGCGTGCAACACTTTTTTGCAAACGATTCTTCCGGGCATAGATGATCCGCCGCATTTTCAACAACGTGTTCAAGGCAATTTCTTCATGGTTCCGCCGTCCTGCGCGCGAACCCGAGGGCAAGTTGTACAAGGGCAGTCATGCGGCATTCGGGCGCAGCTTCGCGCTGGTGCAGTTGACCGCCGGACGGCGGCCTTACCTGTTGTATTTGCCGAAGGGCTATAGCGCGGCAAAACGCCTGCCAATGGTTGTCATGCTGCACGGTTGCCGCCAGGATGCCGACACGTTCGCCCATGTGACGCGGATGAACGGTATCGCCGACCGCGAAAACTTCCTGGTTCTGTACCCGGAGCAGCGCCGGCTGGCGAATTCGTTTCGCTGCTGGAACTGGTTTTCGCGATCCGCGCAGACTGGCGCAGGGGAGGCAGCCATTCTCGCTGACATGATCCGCTCGATTTCCGACGAGTACGGTGTCGATTCCGAACGTGTCTATATAGCCGGGTTGTCGGCCGGTGCGGCGATGGCAAACAATCTCGCGGTCTGCCATGCCGAACTGTTCGCGGCGTGTGCGCTGCACTCGGGTTTGCCGTTTGCCGCGGCTACGTCTTCGCACGAGGCAATCAAGGCGATGCGTGACGGCGCACGCCACGATGCTCACGAAACCGGCAAGCGCGCGTTCATGCAGTCACGGGGCAAGGCCGGGGAAATTCCGGCGCTGGTGATCCAGGGCACAGCAGACGAGGTGGTCAATCCGGTAAATGCCCGGCAGCTTGCCGCGCAGTTCGCGGTGTTGAATGAACTCCTTGCCGAGCATTCCCGGTTACAAACCGGTGCGCCACGCGAAAAGATCAGCAATAACCGCAATAGCTCGACCTACCCATACGAGATCACTGACGTTTTCAGGGGAGGTCAGGTATTGATACGAAAGATACTCGTATCGGGACTGGGCCATGCCTGGAGCGGCGGCGCCGAGGACTATCACTACAGCGATCCGCGCGGTCCCAATGCCAGCGAGTTGATCTGCGACTTCTTTGCTGAATATGGTTTGCGCGACACTGCGACGACAGGCGGCATGTAGTGCAGAACGGGAAAATCCTCACCACGAAGACACCAAGGCATGAAGTCTCACAAAGACTTTTCTGATCTTGTTGTAGCCCCTGGTGTGGCTTCGTGTTCTTGGTGCCTTCGTGGTGGAAGTTCTTCAGGCTTCAAGGTGCCGGATTGGGGTAACGCCCCTGCAGTTCGCGGATCGCGTTCATCGTCTCTTCGTCGAGCGGGTGCTGAGCGGCTGCAATGTCTTCCTTGAGCTGCTTCATCGTCGTCGCGCCGATGATCGACGAGCCGACAAACCAGCGGCTGGCAACGTAACCCAGGGCGAGTTGCACCAGGGTCAGGCCGCGTTGTTTTGCCAGTGCGGCATAGGCGTCAATGGCTTCGGGAACGATGGGTTTCCTGAAGCGCGCGCCGAGGTTGTCGAAGAGTGTGAAGCGGGCGCCTGCCGGTTGCGCGCCGCCGATGTATTTTCCGGAAAGCAGTCCGGCAGCGAGGGGGCTGTACGCCAGCAGTGACATGTTCTGCCGGTACAACGCCTCGGCGAGGTCGTTGTCGACGTTGCGCGATATCAGGCTATAGCTGTTCTGAATGGTCACCGGGCCCGGTACGCCGAGTTCTTTCGCGACGCGGTGAAATTCGCACACCCCCCAGGTGGTTTCGTTCGACAGGCCGTAATGGCGAATCTTGCCCGTCTCGATCATGGCCGCCATGCCTTCGACCTGTTCGCGGATGGACGGCCCCGGCTTTTCCTTGCCCGGATCGAACTCGACGCCGCCAAACATCGGCACGTTGCGTTGCGGCCAGTGAATCTGGTAGATGTCGATGTAATCCGTTTGCAGGCGCGCGAGGCTGGTGTCAACGGCTTCGGCGATGACCTCACGCGTCAGGTCGGTACGACCGCCGCGAATCCAGTCGCGCCTTCCCGGCCCGGCCACCTTGGTCGCAACGAACAGCTTGTCGCGTTGTTGCTTCGCCAGCCAGCTGCCAAGGTGTTTTTCGGTGCGGCCCTGTGTTTTCGCATTGGGCGGTACCGGGTACATCTCCGCGGTATCGATGAAGTTGATGCCCTGGCCGACGGCGTATTCCAGTTGCTCGTGCGCTTCGGCCTCGCTGTTCTGCTCGCCCCATGTCATCGTGCCCAGGCATACCCTGGAAACGTTCATGTCGGTACCGGGGAGGATCTGATATTGCATGATTGCTCCAGGTTGTCCGTCTCTCGACGGTTGGTTGTGAATCCGCTGCAGCGGCAGTCGTTGGCGGGGTCCGGTTGCCGCCGCGAGGGCGTAGCTACCAGCTGTTGCGCAACTCCCGAAGCTTCAGGAAAACCATTTTCGGATCGGGTTGCTCGGGCAGATCCGGAAACGATTCGCGCAGCCGGGCGATGATCACCGGGTTGTGCAGCCGGAAAAAGCTGTTGACCTTCTTCTCCATTTCAAGTGTCGAAACCAGGGCGTTGTCCGGATCCTGGCCGTTGATGCGTTTGAGCAATGCTTCGGCCTCCGCGTTTCCGGGCTCGCGATCCAGCGTGAAGCGAAGGTTATTCTCGATGTAGTCGTGGCCCGGGTACACGAGAGTGTTGTCGGGCAGCTTGGCCAACTGGTTGGCAAAGGTCAGATACAACTCGTTGGGGTGCCCGCCGTTGTGGCAATTACCGGCACCGGCATTGAACAGGGTGTCGCCGCAGAACAGCGCCGGGGTGTCCGTGTGCGACAGCAGGCAGACGTGGCTCATGGTGTGGCCGGGCGTGTCGAGCGATTCCAGTTCAACCGTCTTGCCGACCTTGATAATGTCGCCCGCGCCAAGGCCGCGGTCCATACCCGGGATGCTTGCGCCCGCATTCCTGTGCGCCAGCAGTTTCGCGCGTGTCGCCGCAATCATGGCGCGATTGCCGCCGGTATGATCGCCGTGCTCGTGCGTGTTGAGAATCTGCTTGATTGTCCAGCCGTTCTCCTTTGCCGTGGCCAGGCACTTCTTCGCATCCAGCGGATCGACCGCCATCGCTTCACCGGTTTCCGGGCAAACGATCAGGTAATTGAAATTCCGGTACGCGTTGCCGGTCCAGATTTGTTCAACGATCACGATGGTCTCTCCATGATTTTGATGTGCAGCGTTACACCGCGGAACGGATGCCGTGGCGAAAACGGTTCAATGTTGTCGGTCAGGATCGAACGCTGCCATCAGGCAATGCGCTTCTTCAGTTCGGGTGGATTGGACGACTTTTCCCGAAATTCATCGACGGACCCGGAGAACTTCACGCCAGCGCGCTTGATCGCGCCATCATCGACTTTCTCGAGCGGTGTGTAGAACGGATGATGGTGCTCGACGTAGGGGTTGTTGCGCGCCGCGTTGTAACAGTGAATCACCGTCCAGCGCCGGTGCTCGGAGCGGTTCTGGTCCGAGCGGTGCAGCACGTTACAGTGAAAGAACAGACCATCACCCGGCTCCATCTCGGCGTATTCCACTTCCATGCGCTTGAGCATCTCCTCGACCCGGATCGGATCGGCGCCGACCTGTTCTCCCGAAAGCACGCCGTGCTCGATACGGCCGCAGTGATGCGAGCCCTTCACGACCTGCAGGCAACCATTGTCGCGGTTGGAGCGATCGAGCGCGACCATCAGGCTGGCCATGTACGGGAAGACGATGCCGTTGTGGTACCAGTAACCGTAGTCCTGGTGCCATTCCCACGCGCCACCTTCGCGCGGCTCCTTTGCCGTGAGTTTGGAGTGGTAGTGGTACACCTCGCCGCCGAGCAGATCCTCCATTGTGTCGACGACGCGGTGGCTGCGTGCCGCAAGGCCGTAGACGCTGTCGCCAGGGTGATTCCAGATCGCCATGCGGGTCTTGTTGCCGGAAGCGTCGTGGCGGTCATAGATGCGGCTGCGCAGTGCTTCATCGCCCTCGATCGCGGCACGGAGGATGGCAACTTCCTCGTCGTCGAAAAGCTTTCTGACCATCACGTAGCCGTCGCGCTCGAACGCGGAACGCTGTTCGCTGCTGAGTATTGAGCCTGACATGCTGATTCCCTGTTAGATGTAACCCTAATTAAACATTATCCCTCCGCTCGCCCTGTCAGGCCATGCCTTGCGTCAAATGGGCCGCCCGGACCTCACCCAGCCAGGAAAAAACCGCCGGAATTCAGGCTGTCAACGCTTGCCGGCCGACGATTCGAACAAGCCGAGCGTGAGCTGATCGCGTTCTTCACCGGCGTGGGCCTGCCCGGTTGACGCGAGTGAGTCGAGGACGTTCAGATTCTCCGCCCGCACGCCCAGCAGCCTCAGCTTCTGTTGTAGCGGTGCTTTCTTCAAGGCCAATCCGGCCCAGTGACGGATAGCGGCCGCGTCGCGGATCGGGGTGTCAGCGGTCAGTACCCGCGTCACGATCCTGAAGTCGTCGAACCGCAGTTTTACACCGATGGTTCTTGCCGCATAGCCCTTGCGTTGCAGGTCGTCAGCGAGCTGTTCGCACAGCCGGGTGAACAATCGGCCCAGTTCGCTGCGATCCTGCCTGGGGTGAAGGTCGCGCTCGAAGGTCGTCTCGCGGCTGATCGATTTGGGTCTACTGAAGGTGACCACCGCGCGCTCGTCATGGCCATGCGCAACGCGGTGCAGCCATGCGCCGTAGTTGGGCCCGAACTGCTGTTTGAGCCAGCTCTCATCGGCAGCAGCCAGTTCGCCGACGGTGTTGATCCCGAGCGCGGAAAGCTTTTCGCTGGCCTTGGGGCCGATGCCGTTGATCTTGTTTGCCGGCAGTGGCCAGATCCGGCCGGGGATGTCGGCCATGGTGATGATGGTCAGCCCGTTTGGCTTGTCCAGTTCGGAGCACAGCTTCGACAACAGCTTGTTGGGGCTGACGCCGATGGAGCAGGTAAGGCCCGTGGCTTTGTGCACGAGCGACTTGATGCGCAGCGCGATATCCCGGATGCCGGCGTAAGGGTCGGTTTCCGTCGCATCGTGTGCTCCCGCCACATCGCTGAGGTCGATGTATATTTCGTCAATGCCGCGGTCTTCGATCAGCGGCGCGATCTCCGCGACCGCCGCTTTGAACTGGCGGGAATAGTGCCGGTACTGGTCGAAATCGGCGGGCAACAATACGGCGTTTGGCGCGAGCGCGGCGGCCTTCATCAGGCCCATTCCCGAATGTACGCCGAGCGCGCGTGCTTCGTAGGTGGCGGTGGTGATGACGCCGCGCCCGGCATAGTCACGCAAGGACGCAAAGCGGCGTGAACCGCCAGCCAGCTGCTCGGGGGCGTGCGCGCGCCGGCCGCCGACGACCACCGGCTTGCCCTTGAGCTCGGGGTAGCGCAGTAGCTCGACGGACGCATAGAAGGCATCCATGTCGAGGTGCGCGATCCAGCGCGCCGGGTATTCCGGGTAGTTTTCGCTCATATACCCGTGAGTGTACGCAATCGCCCTGCGGCACATGAAGAGATGCCTCGCGCAGGTATTCACGCCTGTTACCGGGAGCGCAGGCACGGGGACGCCGGTTCCAGGCCTGCCGGTGAGCGGGCGGAGCCCCGATGTCAGACTTGGCTGGCGCAGTGGGCTCCGGGGGCTGTGCTGCAGCGTTCGGGCGAGGGGGATCTTGCCTCGGCCGCCGGGGCCTTGGTCCCAACGCGCACCTTGCCAAACAGCGCCGGGAACGTTGTTGTTTGGGCCGGGACGAGGCAATTTGTTCTGTTATATCCGGGCATTAAGGGCAAGCGGATAGTGCCCGCCGGAAGCCTGCGAAGTAGCGGCGACGCTGACCCGACATTCCCGTAATTTTCCTTCTCGCTGGTCGGAGGCGTCGGTTCGCGCGGTGGCAAAACCGAAGTCCGACCACAGAGTGGCCACTCAC
>Ga0209536_100000649_pt1 | contig 56695 bp, 46 predicted proteins | sample DeeMarSeWOR28_12_FD_187461 | JGI IMG/M metagenome (GOLD analysis project Ga0209536, IMG submission 187461) | Marine sediment microbial communities from White Oak River estuary, North Carolina - WOR-2-8_12 (SPAdes) (version 2) | ecosystem: Environmental > Aquatic > Marine > Intertidal zone >... | reverse complement strand
TTTGCACCGAAATAAGAACCTTTTTGATGCAAAATGATTATCGTGGTTCTAATGAATTAAATCCGAAAGAATTTTATAAGGCTTGAATTCGTCGTCATGATCAATCCGACGATTGATGTTCGGTATTTATGATTAGACACTAAGATGAGCGGCTTCCCAACCGATAATAGCCTTTTTCCTGGCAGTTCCCCCACCGTAATTGCCGAAATCGGCTGTCTTACGAATCACCCGGTGACATGGAATGATAAATGAAATGGGATTTTTACCGACCGCACTGCCCACTGCCCGGGTGGCTCTGGGAAGGCCCACCTGAATGGCCACATCTTCATACGAAACTACCGTACCAAAGGGAATTTTGATTAAGGCTTCCCATACTTTTATCTGAAAGTTGGTACCGTTTAAAATTAAATGCAATGGTGCGCTAGTGTTGGCGAATGATGGATAAAAAATCCGATCAATCAGTTCACGAGATGCGTGCTGATCTTCAACAATATCAGCATGTTTCCAGAAAAAGCGTAATTCGGTGAGGGGGTCCTTTCTATCTCTGTTTTTTACGAAAAAGAAACCGCAAATACCTCTCGCGGTTGTCGCCAGCAGGCATTCGCCAAACGGGCTGGGATGAAAACCATACGTGATGGTAAGACCCTCTCCTTTGCTTTTATATTCTCCCGGTGTGACCGCCTCGCAGGTGACAAATAAGTCGTGAAGCCGTCCGGGACTGGATAGGCCGGCTTCATAGGTTACATCCAATAGATTGGCGGAATCCTCCAGCAGGTGTTTGGCATATTCTTTGGTCAAAAATTGCAAAAAACGCTTGGGGCTGATACCAACCCACCGGCTGAAAAGGCGTTGAAAATGGTATTCACTCAGGCCGATATGGGCGGCGATTTCCTTCAGATCCGGTTGAGACGAAAAATTTTTCTCAATAAATTTAATGGCCTTTTCAATACGATCATAATCGTCGCTGGCCTGGGATAGGGAGGGTGTTTTCATGGCCTGTATCACCTTTCTGGATGTTCATTATATGATTCAGTCTGTATATAGATCATCTTAATTTCCCGCGCCACCCGAATCTTGCGATTTTTAGCATAATCTAAGTTGAACGATTCCGGGTTGCCCGCCGCGGGATTCAGAATTCCAAAAATCCAAGAGCTCCTATTATAAATCTGTTGACAATCAACCGATTAATGTTACGTTGTTAACGTAACGTTAATAACGTAACATTAAAGACGCAATAATGAAAGGAGCCGCTTTGGAAAACCCTTTCCGCTACGGTGGTATTGTTTTAGGTCCGTTTTTTGCCGACAGGCAAGATGAAATGATAGAGCTCAAAAAAGAGATTAGAAATTTTAGCCGAGTCTTTGTAGTATCACCCCGTCGATATGGTAAAACCTGCCTTCTATTCAACCTTATGGAATCACTTAAAATTGAAAAGACACCAGTCGCCTATCTCGATTTAAACGCTTATCCTGATATAAAATCGCTTGCCGGCGCCTATGCTTTACAAACATGCAACGCAATTGAAACCAATCGGGATAAGCTGATTAAAATATTATCCGGCCTAAAAAATTTTAAACCGCAGTTTTCAGTTGAATCCGATGGCACCAAAATATCCGCAGCGTTAATACCGACAATTCAGGAAAAAGATGCGTTGACTGCATTGCTTGAAAGTATGCAGTATGCTGAAAGTTTGACGAATCGAACACACAAAAAACTCGTCGTCATTATAGACGAGTTTTCGGAATTGCCCAAATACAACGGCGATACTCTGGAAAAAGCGCTGCGCTCAGAAATTCAAAAACATCAAAACATTGCTTATATTTTCTCGGGATCGGAACAATCAGTCATGCTGGCTATGCTCAGGGATCGCAAACGGGCTTTTTACAAGCTTGGCCGTATCATGGAACTTGGACCTATTGATCGCAAAGACTATAAGGAATTTATTTTACAATGGTTGCAAAAGGGCGGGATCACAGTAACGGCTTCCGATCTGCAGCGATTATTCGAATTGGGAAAGGATGTTCCCTACAACATTCAACGCTTGTGCAATAATATGTGGGATCTTGCTCAAAGGGATAAAATGGTAACCTCAACCCTTATTGAAACGCTGCCGCTTATCATTGCCAGGCAGGACTCACCGCACTATGAATTATTTTGGCGATCCGCCTCGTCCCTCCAGAGAAAAATATTGATTGCATTGGCTAGGGAGCCTGATTTAAAGCCGCTGTCAAAAGATTTTGCTCTGAGGTATCAGATCAGTCCACCTTCGTCAATTAAAGCGTCTTTGGTATCACTCATTAAAAAGGGCATCATTTATCAAACACTGGAAGGAAATTATCAATTTACCGACAATTTCATACCCTATTGGATTGATTCAATGGTTGTATGATTTTAGCCAGTAAAGATTTAGTCAACCCGCAATTAATTGGTATGATTTACCTAAAGATTTTTTCCCTGGGGAATGTCATAGTGGGAACAATTATGATAACCGGAGCGGTCTTTCAGGGTTTAGGAAAGACATACCCCATACTGGGTGGTGCGGTGTTGGACAATGCACTGTTTGCTTGCCTGGTATTTTCACTGCCTGTATACTTCAACTGGGGAATTGAATCCGTCTGGTGGATCAAATTGACGACGGCCGCTGTGGAGATGATTATTATCACGGCATGGCTGAAATCGGAATTGCATCGGGTACGCCCGACTCTCACCTTCAACCGGTAGGGGTGGAATATAAAAAATCACCGGCTCCCGACCGCTAAACTTAGTGCTTCGATTCGCAGTAACGGTAACGTACTTTCAGAGTGAGAATTATTAACTTATCGACATCGGAGAATACTCTATGCACCTTAAGAAAATAACGTTGCATCCAGAAAGGTACCCAACTCAACAGCACTATCCATTTAATCTGGACCTGTTTCAAAAAACACAAGCCATCATGCTCAATGCTCCTGTTACCTTTTTTGTCGGTGAAAATGGCTCTGGAAAATCAACACTGCTGGAAGCCATCACTCGCAAATGCGGGATCTATATCTGGCAGGGAATGCAACGACCTCGCTTCAACGCCAGCCCCTATGAAAAAGATCTCTACAAGACCATCGAAGTTGAATGGACCAATGGTCAAAAGGTTCCAGGCTCGTTTTTCGGTTCGCAGATCTTTAACAATTTCGCTCAAATTCTCGATGAGTGGCTGACTATGGACCCGGGCTTGCTGAAATATTTTGGCGGGAAGTCTTTAATGACCCAGTCCCACGGCCAATCGTTGATGGCTTTTTTTAAATCACGATTAAAAATAAAGGGGCTGTATTTACTGGATGAACCGGAAACGGCCCTTTCACCCAAAAGCCAGTTGTCGTTGCTGAGTTTGCTGAGGGAGGCGGGGCTGACGGGGCATGCCCAGTTTATTATCGCTACCCATTCGCCGATCGTGTTGGCGTGCCCTAATGCACAGATCATCTCCTTTGACGAAATTCCCGTCAAACGAATTGATTACGAAGATACGGATCACTACCGGATCTATAGAGAGTTTATGGCTGATCCCAAAAAATTCTTGTCATAAAATACGACCTGGTCATATGTTTTGTCTTCAATAACACCGACAGCCTGAGCATAGGATACATACATGCACATCTTAAAGAGGCTTTTTCTTCTTTTAACACCTTACTGGAAGACGCTGATTGTCAGTGCTCTATTATTGGTCGGCCGAGCTGGGTTGGAACTGGTGCCTCCTCTTTTTCAGAGAGCAATTATTGATGAAATTATCACCGCGCGGAACCTAACATATTTAGGTGTAATGATCGCTGCTCTCATCGGCGCGTATGCGATTAATCAACTGGTTCAAATCGGTGATAATTACGTGCGGCATGCTCTGGGTGAAAAATTTATTTTTGATCTAAGGGTCCGCCTTTACACGTATCTTCAAAAATTGTCACTATCCTTTTTTGAGCGCACCTCTACTGGAGAGTTGATGTCCAGGGTAACCAATGATCTCAGTGCTCTGGAGCACTTTGTTACCCATGGTTCAGCGCTGACGGCTGTTGATTTATTGCGTATAATCGGAGGGTCGATTATTCTCTTCGTGCTCGATTACCGGCTTGCTGCATTGGTTATGATTCCGATTCCGATTTTGGCCTTTGCGCTGCGTCACTACAACACTAAAATCCGTCCCGTCTATCGCAGTGTCCGCGCCCGGTTGGGTGACATCAATGCCAAACTCCAGGACAATCTTTCCGGTATCCGCGTGATTCAGGCTTTCGCCCGGGAAGAAATGGAACGTCGGCGCTTTACGACTGAAAGTGAACGCTATTATCGCGCCCGGGTGAGAGGAATTCGTTACTGGTCGGTCTTTTTTCCGGCTATACGCTTTTTGGGAGCCATGGGCGCCGTCATTGTGTTGGGAGTAGGGTCGGTAATGGTTGTGCACGGCCAAATGTCGCTGGGAACTTTGGTTGCATTTCTAGCATATATCACGTCGTTTTATGAACCCATTAATCGTCTCACCGAGGTAGACAACATCTTCCAGGAAGCTATCGCAGCCGGTGAACGCATTTTTGAGCTGCTGGACGAGACCACGGAAGTCAGGGATGCATCGGACGCCATTGATTTGCCGGCTGTGAAAGGCGACATGAGGTTTCATCAGGTGTACTTCCGTTACGGAACAGGGGATAAAGTTTTACACAACATTGATTTCCGGATGAATCCGGGAGAAATGGTCGCCCTGGTAGGTCCCAGCGGAGCGGGAAAAACCAGTATAGCCAATTTGATCTGCCGTTTCTATGATCCTGTCCAGGGGCGAATCACTGTTGACGGTTGTGATCTTCGAAAGATCAGGCTATCGTCATTGCGCCGTCAGATAGCCGTGGTGCTACAGGATTCATTTCTCTTCAATAATACCATTGCCGAAAACCTCCTATACGGCAAACCGGATGCCACTCAAGAAGATTTGATGGCGGCTGCCAAAACCGCTAACGCTCATGACTTCATCATGCAGCTTTCAGAGGCGTATGGCACCGAAATCGGAGAGAGGGGGGTGAAGCTGAGCGGCGGGCAGAAACAACGCCTTGCCCTTGCGCGGGCTATATTGGCCGATCCCCGCATTCTAATACTGGATGAAGCCACCTCATCTGTGGATGCCGAAGCAGAATATTTAATTCAGCAGGCTTTAGAAAGAGTATTAGAGGGACGCACCGCTTTAGTTATTGCCCACAGGCTGAGCACGGTCCGCAACGCTGATAAGATTATTGTTCTCGATCGCGGTCGAATCGTAGAAACTGGCAACCACTCGGAATTAATGCAGCGCGGCGGTTTATATAGTCAGTTGTACCAGAGACAAATGGAAATAGCCGTGTAGAACTAGAACATAAAAATTTCTGCGCAAGTCCAAAGAGCAACATCCCGACGATCACGGTTCCTCCGAACCGATTTCAGCAGCGTTCATCGAGACAATAACGAGGTAGGAATTGCCCGGCAATGAAGGCCCCCCGCAGCAGAGCTGACCACGGTATCGGCTTATAGAAAAAAGGTAGTCTATCGCAACCAGCGACGGGGAATTAGACCCTTGTCTGTGTCTGTCCGTGTGGGTCTGTGGCTAATTAACTGGTGTCTTTATTCATGTGGGCTACCGGATTTTTGAAGCTGCATGGCATCAAGGCCGCACACTTTCCGCATACATGGGTTGAATCCGGTAGATCGAATAAATAGTCTAAATTATGACGATTATCGTTGAGACGATCCCAACAGCTCCGCCGTTCAAATCCAGATTCGCTAAGGGCTTCCACCGGGCAGGCCTTTATGCACTGGCCGCATTCCTTGCCGGCTTTCAACAAGCAGGCTTCCTCCGTATCAATCAGCGGGTGAGCTCCTAAATCAATTTCACTCACCAGACTTCCCAGCCGACCGGCACACCCCATCGGTGTAATCAGCATGTGGTGAATCCCAAACCGTCCCAAGTTCACCAAGTAAGCCAGGTGTTTATGAGACCAACGCGCCATCAAGCGGGCTTCGTCGAAGTTGTGAGTAGCCGGAGTAAGACCAGATTTGAAACCGTTTTCAGACAGTAAATCTCCCAGCCCCTGACTCAATCGGCCGATAAGGTCATTGGTTTGAACATAGGCAATTCCCCAGTTCCGGCAAGGGCGGTCACCCGCTTTATTTTCCTTCACCAGTACTTTTTGGAAGGGAATAAAGAAAACAATCACCGATTTTGCGGTCGTCAGAAGATCCCGCGGATGAAGATGATCGTCCGCAGCGATTCGGGGCAATTTCTCAAATCGTGAGTCAATTGGAGCTGTCGCCAACAACGGCGTTTGCCACCAGCCGTTGGTCCCCAGTCGTCGAGGTTCGTCGTTTACAAATCTTTCGGCAAATTCACGAAGATCATCAACTGTTATTGTATTTGTCATAAGTGAAATTGTCTCCCTTCCAAACAGGCTTAAAGCATTCTGTGATTCGACAGTCAACCAGAACCGACAGATCTCGCGGCTTTGCGTGTCTATTAAGAATCATTCGCTATCCGCTGCGAATTTTGGTTTAAGGCAAGTGAAGATCAGTTCTTTAGTGGTATAGTGCAGGTAAACTGGGCAATCGGCTTTTGTTGAAATTCGGCAAATTCCATTATGGATTCCAATTCGACATCGGGATTGCCGCGAGCTAAACCGGCAAAAATGGAGAATTCAAAACAATCCACCGATGGATTTACGGTTTTCGCTGCCGTTAAGATATTGGCCAGCCCGTTGTCTTGAAAATCTCGCGCAAATTCTTCCAGCATACGTTCAGCTTCATCCAGATCGGAGAAAGGTAGGACGGTAAAGAATTGGTTAATGCTGCGTCGAGTGGAAAAACCGCCAACGACACCGAAATGTCTATTGATGTAAGCACCCATGGACCGGATGCTCTTCTGGGCAGCGGTGTGACCTAAATTCTCCGTAATTACATCAAGATCCTCAAGCGTAAAAAGGATAACCGCGTAGTTTTTGTGCGCCTGTTTACGACCCAGATCGTTTTGATATCGGACCTTAAACTGGCGTCTAGAATGGAGCCCGGTTAGTTCGTCCTGCAGGCTCAAAATACTGTGGATAATTTCATCATAGAACGGATGGTCAAAATTGTATAGCTCCTCAGGAGTACCCTGAAATACGAGGTGTGTATCATACAACACAAGCACCCGATTAGATATAAAAAACACATCGGGGACATCATGACTGATTAGAACGGCAGTGAATCCGAATCTCTTTTGATATTCGGCAATCATTCCGAGAATGGCATTTCGTCGGACTGGATCCTGGCCGGTGGTGAGTTCATCAAATAGGACGATCTCGGGATCCGTAATCAGCGCGCGTGCCAGGGCTGTGCGTTTCTGCATCCCGCCGGAAAGCTCGGCAGGATGCTTGTGTGCCACATCGGAAAGCTCGGTTTGCTCGAGACGCTCCATTACCCTTTGGTATATTTGCTTTTTGTTCAGCTGGGTGTTTTCACGCAGGGGAAGCGCAACGTTTTCAAATACCGTCATAGAATCAAAGAGCGCATTGCTTTGAAACATGTAACTGATCCGACCAAGATAATCATTCCACTCGCGCCTGCGCATGCTTTCAATTGGTTTCCCGCGGATTAAAACACTGCCTACATCCGGCTTCAACAACCCGATGATATGTTTGAGCAGCACGCTTTTGCCGACACCACTTTTACCGATTATGGTCGTGACTTCGCCTTCATATATGGTAAAGTTGACCCGATCAAGAATTGTGCGGCTCCCGAACCTCTTGGTCACATTTCTGAATTCGATTAGCGGCTCAGCGTTCATCGTTCACCTACCAAACGTGCACATCACCGTTTGCTGCGAGCATAGAAGCTTTGCTCGAGCTGTTAACGGGTTTAACAATCACCGAGATCTGTGCAGGGCCGCTGACTGAAAAGATGGGGATTTAATTTTTTGTCCATCAATACCAAGATTAATCATAAATTTGAATCAATCAAGAGATGCAATATGAGTTAGCCACAAGACGTCAGCTTTAGATTATTAATTTAGGTATGGGTTTTGTACAGCATACAAAAATAAGGAAAGCGAAGTCTAGCGGCGAATAAACTGTCGAAATTTTGGTGGCTCTGCCCGGAATAATGCTTGACATTGCGGGAAGGTTCATATCAATTGAAAAAGCACGATGAAACCACTGTGAAGTGAGAAAAATACGAAGGGAGGTGTTGAAACTCATTACTTAACGTAAAACTGGGCTGCTCCAATTTTGCAGTATCACTGGAACCGGACCTAGCATCTAAGGCATCTCACAATTGATCGGTAGTTGGATGGGGCAAGAATCCATGGTTGCTAAAGTCGGAAATTATTGGCTTAAACCACAAAAAAAGGAGGCTCACATGAGGTCAAAGAAATTTTTACTGTATTCATGCACCATTTTAGCCGTGGCCTTAGCATTGATTTTTATTCAAGCCGAAACTTCCTGCGCAAAATCCATGACGTTAAAAGTTTCTCATCAATTTGCGGCCGGCGATGTCCGGGATAAGATGGGTCTGGTATTCGGCGATATGGTCACCAAACGAACCAACGGAGAAATTCAATTCCGTAACTACCCGGCCCAATCGTTGTACAAAGCGCGGGAACAATGGGATGCCTTGCGCAAAGGTGGCCTGGATATGTCTGTATTTCCTTTGGATTATGCATCCGGCAAAGTACCCCAGCTGTCCATCACATTAATGCCCTGTTCGGTGGCCAACATCAAACAGGGACTCACCTGGAGAAACAAACCCATCGGAAAAAAAATCGACACTCTAATGGAGGCCAACGGCGTTCGAAATCTGGTATGGGCTTGGTTTGACGGCGGACTCGGCAGCAAGGTAAGGCAAATAAAAGTACCGGCCGATGTGAAAGGTACCAAACTGCGGGCCGCCGGAAAAAAGTTTGAATTTATGCTGCGCGAGGCCGGTGCGTCAATTACCAGCATGCCGTCCTCGGAGACCTATCATGCACTGTCCACCGGCGTCATCGATACCATGCTGACATCCTCCGCATCTTTTGTATCCTATCGGCTTTATGAGGTGCTCAAATATATAAATGCTCCCAGAGATTACTCTATCTGGTATATGGCGGAAAATCTATGTATCTCGGAAAAGACCTGGGCCCGACTCACTCCGGAGCAGCAAAAAATCTTTATGGAGGTAGCGGAGTGGATGCATGAAAACTGGATTTACGAGAATTTCAAAAGCCTGGTGGACGACCTGGTTGCAGCATACTCCCAAGCCGGTGTTGACATCCATTATATGAACGAAGCCGAATTTAATACATGGCTGAAATTTGCCCAGGAGACGGCTTGGAAAAACTATGCGGAAACCGTGGACGGTGGGCAGGAGCTGCTTGATCTTGCCACTGAAGCCATGAAATGATCGAGCCTTCCGGTTCGATGACGGTTGTTTGTGGTTAGTTGTCCGTTGTAAAAAAGAAGACCGTCTCTTTTATAGGGGCGGGATTACCAGGCTGTCCAACAACTCGTTTTCCCCTCCCTTGACGGGAGGGGATCACACCCCCTTAACCCTCCCCCGTCAACGGAGAGTTAATTTCCGAGTTTTTCGAGGTTATTGGACAGCTTGTTTATTCCCGTCCAAATAACGTTTTTAGAAGCCGTCAAAGCCTTTGGCCGAATTAACTTTCAACCCCCAACAGACGACTGAACATTCCGATACGGATAATCTGCCAATCCGAAGCGTCACACCGCCGATGCATTAGTTAATTATCATTTACAATCGACAGAATACCTTAAATATTCAATTTTCAATCGACAATATTCAATATTAAGTGAAACCGTAATCATGAAACTGCTTGGCAAAATTTTAACTCGAGTAATCGATGTGTTAACGTATATAACCGGCTGGACCGCTGCTTTATGCCTGGTCAGCGCGGCGGTTATCGTTACGGAAGCTGTCCTTGTCAGAAAAATACTGGGTATTTCGACAATCTGGCAAATAGAAGCATCCGTGTTTTTGCTGATATTTACGGTTTTTGCCGGAGCACCGTTCGTCCAGAAAAATGAACATCATCTCAACGTGGATTTGTTGGTTATCCACTTATCTCCCAGAACCCGGGAAATTACCCTGATTGTCGTCTCCATAATATCCTGCATCTTTGCCGCCATTCTTGCATGGTATGCATGGCCCATGTGGTGGGAATCCGTGGTGCGAAATGAGCATTCAGAATCACTCTGGGGACCGCCATTGTGGATTCCGTATTTTTTTCTCCCCCTTGGAATGACACTGCTTTTTTTGCAATATATCGTGTACATCCGGGATAAAATAATGAATCTGAAAAAAGGTGACCTGAGCACGGTAGCTGCGCGTTTTGAGCTAAGGGACATTGAAGTTCCTGAGGCTGAAACCGACCCGGGGGGAGACAAAAAGCGGAATACCTTCAATAGATAACAGGGAAAGGAAGGCCGCCAATGAATGAAATCGTCCTGGCGATTCTTCTGTTTGGCAGCGCATTTGCGCTGTTGATTTCAGGCATTCCCATATGGGCTGGATTAGCCGGTATTTCGATTATATTTATTCTTATCTTCTCCCCCCACCTCCTGGAAACGGTTCCCTACGTGCTGCACGGCAGCATGGATAGCTTTGCCCTTCTGGCAATACCGCTTTTTATTCTTCTCAGCGCCCCTATTGCTGAATCGGATGCAAGCAAAGATTTGTACGAAACCCTGCACAAATGGCTATATAAAATACCAGGAGGCCTTGGTATCGCCAACATGATAGGCTGCGGAATCTTCGCGGCGCTATGCGGTTCCAGTCCGGCAACCGCGGCGGCTATTGGCGGCATCGGAATTCCGGAAATGCGAAAGCGCGGCTATTCACCCGCCCTGAGTACAGGATTAATTGCCCATGCCGGAACCTTCGGTATTCTGATTCCGCCCAGTGTCACCATGATACTTTACGGCGTGGCCACCGAGACATCCATCGGCAAGTGCTTTATTGCCGGGGTTCTTCCGGGTATTCTCGAAATTCTTCTCAGCTGTATATGGGTCGGAGGCGTTTTCTTTTACCGCAAACTGATTCCCGCCAAACCTGGGGATATGTATTATATTCGGGACCAGACCCTGCGGGAATCTTTTTCCTGGAAAGACCGCTTTACGTCACTGATCAAAGTATTGCCGTTTGTCTTAATCATTATCGGAATCATGGGTTCCCTGTATGGAGGATGGGCAACCCCCAGCGAAGCCGGGGGTTTGGGTGCAGTGCTTTCTCTTATTTTTGTGATGACGATCTATAAGATCTACAAACCCAAACAGCTTTGGAAAATTTTCATAAAGGCCTTAAACGAAAGCAGTATGATATTAATGATCATGGCATCCGCCCTGTTATTCGCATATGTCTCTTCCGACTTATACGCAACCCAGACCATGGGGGAATTGATTTTAAAGCTTCCGCTGGGAAAATGGGGCATTATCGTATTGATTAATATCTTGCTGTTGATCCTGGGGTGCTTTATCCCTCCGGCTGCAGTTATCCTGATGGTGGCACCGCTTCTGCTGCCCATTATTCAGGGGTTGGGATTTGACCCCATTTGGTTTGCGGTTATCATGACGGTGAATCTTGAGATCGGGTTGGTAACACCCCCGGTGGGTCTGAACCTTTACATAGTAAAAAACATCGCGCCCGATGTTCCCATGTCCCACGTGCTGTTGGGCGTCATACCTTTTGTGGTCATTGAATTTATTGTAATTATCTGTGTGTGTATTTGGCCGGAACTGGCGCTATGGCTTCCAAACAAAATGATTGGTTAGAGGTCATGAGGGTGTTATACATTACGGATTTTACTTGCTATTTATTAAAAAATGCAAAAAAATCACAATTATGACTCTATAGAAGATGTAGAGGCAAAAATGGAAGATGAAACTTTAAAGGACTGTTTTACGGAATCCTTTACAACCCGTAGTGACAAACCGGCATTGACGTTTCTGAAAAACGGCAAAGTAGAAACAGAGCTCTCCTATCGTGAATTGGATCATGATTCAAACCGGATGGCTAATCGTTTCTTAAATTTGGAAGTCGAAAAAGGAGACAGGGTCATCCTGTTCATCAAAAAATCACTGGTTTTTGTCGTGGCTCATATTGCACTTCAAAAAATAGGTGCCATCGCAGTTCCCTTGAATCCGGGTTTTAAGAAATCCGAATTGGAATATTTACTTCAGGACGCAGAGGCAAAGCTTATCCTGTCAGAAGCTGACAGCATCAAACTTGTTCAGGAAATTGATTCGAAGCTCAGCACGTTGATTATCGATACCCAAAAACCGTATCAGGAGATCGATTTTTTTCGATCCGATTCTGAACTGCCGCCCGGGATTGACATCACACCCGATGACGCCGGGCTCATAATTTATACCTCGGGAACAACGGGAAATCCAAAAGGAGCGGTTCTCACCCACAAAAATCTGGTTCATGATGCTCGAAATATTATAAAAATTTGGGAGATTGAGGCATCGGATGTGCTCTGCCATGCGCTCCCGTTGTTTCATGTGCACGGACTGTGTTTTGCCTTGCACACCTGCTTAATCGCTGGCTCCCATGTGCTCATGTTGGATCAATTCTCACCAAAGCAGGTCGTCAATGTTTTGAGTCAAAATCAGGGCCCTTGGGTATGTTCGGTATTTATGGCCGTACCTTCGATGTATGCTAAATTGTTAGATACGATTGGAGACAAAAAACTGGACTTCAGCCACATGCGCCTATGGACTTCCGGCTCGGCGCCACTTTTAGCCCGGGATTTTGCGCGAATCCGCGATGTGTTCGGAAAGGAGCCGGTTGAACGTGAGGGTATGTCTGAAACAGGCATGAATTTTTCCAACCCCGTCAGAGGAATACGTAAACCGGGATCTATTGGCATACCGCTGCCTGCATTGGACGTCAGAATCGTGGAACCGGAGACAGGCGTCGATGTAAAACGAGGCCAAACCGGTGAATTTTGGCTGAAGGGCCCTGCGGTCACAACGGGCTATTGGCGCAAACCCGAGGAAACGGCAAACGCGTTTACACAAAGCTGGTTTAGAACCGGAGATTTGGGTAACGTTGATGAAGACGGCTACTATTACCTTACCGACCGCATCAAACACATTATTATTTCAGGCGGAGAAAATATCTCACCCAAGGAGGTTGAAGCTGTGATCAATCAGATTGAAGGTGTGGTTGAATCATCCGTGGTGGGTATTGAGGATCAAAAATGGGGCGAAAAGGTGGTTGCTGCCGTAGTAAAAAAATCGGATGTCAACATCAACCCTGATGATATCAAAACATACTGTAAAAAACATCTTCATGATTGGAAATGTCCCAAGGAGATCACATTTGTTAACGAGCTTCCAAGAAATACCATGGGTAAGGTGCTCAAAGATGAAGTAAAAAGGATTTTAAAAAATGTTTGTTGTCCCTTATCTTATTGAAATTCTGACACCTCGGCGCGCTGTTCCGGACCGCTTCGAGGAGCAGATGAATCTTTTTGCGGATAAATACCGTAGAATAATGGATTCAGGATGTGGTGTAACGATCCCGGACAATCCCATGGGACAGCCGCGTTACAGCGCACTGGAATCAATTGGCTTTAATGAGCTTGGAATTGATCCGGAAAAGATTGTTCTGAATTTAAATACCTTTCATACCAAAGAAGAACTGAACGGATATTTAAATGCGGCCGCGGAAATGGGAATAAGATACCTGCTCGTTATCAGGGGCGATGGTGGACCACGTTTGCCTAAACTCGATCCGGCAAGTATCGGCGGAACCAAAAGCATTGCAACCTCCATCGATCTAATTCGTTACATCAATTCCGAATACGCCGGCATGTTTATTACCGGCGCTGCATTCAACCAGTACAATCCAATCTCATTTGAAACGGATCGATTAGAACAAAAAATCGACGCCGGAGCGAAATTCGTGATTACCCAGCCGGTCATCGCGAATGATTCCAATGTGGATCTGCTCGAAAAATATAAAACCACCGTCGTTATCGAAGCCTGGATGTCATCGAATGTGGATCTGCTTTACAAAAGCGTGCGCAGGCCGAAAGATGAACGAGCACAAGGGTTTGATCCTCATGAAAATTTAAAAATGCTGCACGACACCTATCCGGATAGCTGTATCTATCTGTCCATGCTCAGCTTCAAGCAGGCGTGGAGTGGAGTTTTACCGAAACTGTAATGATGCAGAATCATCGGGATTCGATTATTGAGCCCGACGCATAAGTTCCTTTGCTTTTTAACAAAATTTCGGAGATAACGCATCCATGACAAAAAACGTCAACCACCAAGATGCCGAAAACGTGATCACCACCACATGCTCATATGACTGCGGGGCCCGGTGTTTGTTGCGGGTGCACGTGGCCAATGGTAAAATCACTTGGATTACAACGGACAAAAACGGTGAGTTTGGCTTAAACGCCTGTATCCGAGGATTATCCCAAAAACATGTCGTCTATTCTCCGCAAAGGCTGACACAACCGTTAAAGAGAACCGGAAAGCGCGGCAGCGGTCGGTTTGAACCGGTGTCGTGGGATGAGGCGTTGAAAACAATTGCCGCTGAATTGACACGCGTTAAAGAGTCTTTCGGACCACAATCCATTTTCCTGATGGATTATTACGGTAACGAGAGTGTCTTGCACGGAACTAGACATGCCGCCCAGCATTTTTTTAATCTATTCGGTGGGTGTACCAGAGTCTGGGGCAGCACGTCCATGGAGGGCGCCGGCTTTGCGTCCCGTACCACCTTCGGAACCGGATATACAGGCAACAGCCGCGATAATCTGCTTTACTCTGATTTGATCATCCTGTGGGGTTGGAACCCGTTGGTTTCACGTTTCAGTCCTTATACCGCGTCTTACCTTTCATCGGCCCAAAAAAAGGGAATAAAAATCATTTCAGTAGATCCGCGTTTAAGCAATTCGACCAAATCCTTTGCAGATAAATGGATCCCGATCAAGCCCGGTACCGACACCGCCATGCTGGTTGCAATGGCTTATGTCATGATTGCCGAAAATTTATATGATCATGACTTTGTCGAGCGCTGCACATTTGGGTTTGAAAAATTTAGATCCTATGTAATGGGAGAGGATGACGGAACGCCGAAGAACGCCGAATGGGCAGCAGAAATAACCGGTGTTCCGGCCATCGAAATCCAAGCTCTTGCCCGGGAGTATGCCGACCGCAAACCGGCCGCGCTTTGCACCGGTTGGGCTCCCGGACGCACCGCATGCGGCGAACAGTTTCATCGCGCCGCCATAACACTGGCGGCAATCACCGGAAACATCGGGATTGTCGGTGGCCATGTCGCCGGCGGAACCGATCGCATGGATTTGGGTAATCTGGCGCTATCGTTTCCGGTGTCAGCAGATCGTTTTCCGGCGGTACACGTTGCCGAGGTCTATGATGCGTTACTTAAAGGAAAATCGGGCGGTTTTTCAAGTAATTATAAGCTGTTGTATATCGTTGGCTGCAATCTAATAAATCAATTTCTAAATGTTAATAAAGGCGTTCAAGCGTTAGAAGCTTCGGATTTCATTGTCGCCCATGAGCTGTTTATGACACCCACCGCTCGCTATGCCGATGTCGTTCTGCCGGTTTCCCATTTTTTTGAAGAAGAAGATATCGGCCTGCCCTGGCTCGGCGGCCCTTACTATATTTGTATGAACAAGGTAATTGAACCACCGGCCGGTGTGCGCTCCGATTTAGCCATTTTCTCGGAGTTGGCTGCCCGCCTCGGATTGGACAACTATAATTCAAAATCTGACCGGCAATGGTTGAATGCATTTGTGGATGCGACACCGGAACTTCCGGAGTACGCCGAATTCAAACGCAAGGAGGCCCATAGAATAGAGCTCAAGGAACCATGGGTAGCCTTACGCAAGCAAGTAGAGGATCCGGAGTCGAATCCATTCTCGACGCCGTCAGGGAAAATCGAAATCTTTAGCAATCAAATTGCCGCGATGAACAATGATCAGATTCCGGCAATTCCCAAATATATCGAACCATGGGAAGGTCCAACAGATCCACTGGTTGAGAAATATCCGATTCAGCTTGTCACCCCTCATGCACGTACACGGGTTAATTCACAGTTTGATAACATTCTCCATTTAAAAGAAAAAAGCGATGATTCCATCTGGATAAATACTGCCGACGCCGAAGTCCGCGGTATTTCCAACGGTGACCCCGTAATGGTCTATAATCAACGCGGTAAACTCCGCTCCATCGCCAGGGTTACCGATCGCATCCTGCGCGGTGTAACCAGCTTGGATGCAGGAGCCTGGTATCAACCGGATGCCACCGGAGTTGATGACGGCGGCTGCGTCAATGTGCTCACACGCGATGAGAAATCTCCATGTGGCGCTTTTCCTTCCAACAGCTGCCTGGTAGAGATCGCACCGGATAAAGTTTAGAGCCGGTTTCATGCGTATTCCTGCCAAAGCCGTTCTAACCTATCGACAAAACTCATTTCTGTTGTAATATTACTATAAGATTGATCGCCCAAGAATTTGGAAAGCCACGGTCTTGCTATCATTCTGTTATTCCCTAACCCGGACAAACCGAACTAATTAAATAGATTAAGCACGAAAAGGAAATTTCAAAAATTTTGTGTTTCCGCGGTTAAATAGGTTTTTCTTAATCTGATTATTTGCAAATACCAAAACCATTTTAAATAGAAGCGCTTGCTTTGCGGTTTTCGAAATCTCGCGATTACCTACTACTTTGAAAGGGCAGGGATAAGCCGTTTCAATCTCTGCACAAACGCTATGAAAAAAACACACATCGTAATTGGCATTCTGGCAAGTCTACTTGCAGTGGCTGTCATCATCGTTGCCCTCTTGCCCGGCATGGTATCCAGCCATATGATGAAGCCATTTGTTCTTCAGCAGATAAATCAGCGATTACCGGGGCAGCTTCAGCTGGAAGCATGGTCATTAGGCTGGTTTAGCGGTATCGAGGGCAAGGGAATAATTTATGATAACCGACAGGATGATCTGCTTGTCAAAGTTGCCGGGTTTAAGACCAGTAAAGGTCTTTTCGGGTTGATCACAAAAATGGACAACCTTGGGACCGTCGAAATTACCGACCCTGATGTATACGTGTATCTTGCGGAAAAAACAGCAGATCAAAAACCTGAAACGCCGGCTCCCGAACCTGAACCCAAGGGGATACCCGCAGAAACCGGCAAGGTGGCGTTGCCGGCCTTTTACGGAAAACTCGTGATTTCAGGGGGATCAATTTATACCGTGCAGGAAAAACAGGGAGAAAAAACGGTCGCTAAAGATCTCGATCTCGTGCTGGATGCTTCCGGACCAGAAAATCCTTTAACTTACCGTTTTTCAACCGAATCCGGTGACAAAAGCGGCCGAGCATCCGGCGAAGGAACGTTGGCGTTCTCGCCAGATGATCCATTGAACATCGAAAAAATCCAGGCGGATTCAAAAGTGGTTGTTGAAAACTGGGAACTGGAAGATATCTTGGCAATCGCGGCCTCACGCGCCGGAATTCCATTGGGCAAAGGTCGATTGAATGCTCAGATCTCGCTTACCGGTAAACCATCGGAGCGTCTGCATTTATCAAGCCGCATGGCCATCGATGAACTTAAAATGTGGGGCGGACCATTGGGCAAGGACACACCTGTCTTAAAGGGAGTGTCCATTGATGTCGATGCCATCCAATCCAACGATATGTTATCGTTGGACAAACTGGACTTTCGCTCCTCATTTGCAGACGGGTCGGCTAAAGGACGCATGGATAGTCGTGGACAACGTCAGTTTACAGGGAATGCAAAAGTGAATCTGGCGGAAGTATTTAGCCAGCTGCCCACCACGTTGCAGCTTCGCGAGGGTACCCGGCTGTCTCAGGGCAAATTAGATCTCTCCGCAAATGTTGAAACATCCCAGGATGTGACCTCCTTCGATGCCAAGGCCAGTATCGACCAATTGCAGGGGATGAGCAACGGTAAGAAACTCTCCTGGGACAAGCCCGTTACCATAGACGCCCGGGGTAAGAAAGGCTCAGAGGGATTGAAGCTGGAAAATCTTTCTCTAACATCAGCATTTTTAAACGCAAATGGTAAGGGTGACCTCAGCAATATGCGGGTCGACCTCTCAGCCGATCTCCAAGCAGCGCTGAAAGAGTTACGCAAATTCATCCAGATCAAGGAGTGGGATGGCGGAGGCAGGCTGAATCTGAACCTTGCATTTAATGAAAAAGCCAAAAATATCAGTACCGCAAAATTAAATGTCGATGTCAAAGACTTTGTATTAAATCGTAACAACAAGAGCATTCTTCCCAAGCAGAATGTCCACGCCGACATCAACACAGACGTCACCCCCAACAACACCTTCACAAGCAGCACCTTTACCCGACCGGTGGTAAACATTCAATCAACCCTTGCCAGCGTTAAATTTACTGCAGCACATCTGGCCTTAAACTCGGCAAACGGGCTGCCGAATGCAGCCGATCTCGATCTGGACGGCAATCTGAATCTACAACAACTCACCTCGTTGCTGCAAAATCTCAAAATCCTTACACCAAATACCCAAATGGAAGGTCAGTCAAGCATTCGATCCAGCGGCTCGATGAATGAAGGTAAGCTCGAGCTGAAAAAAACCACAGTGGATACCGAAAAGTTCGTTTACCGGCAGGACGAAAAAACCATTCGCGAGGACCGCTTAACATTGACCACAAAAGGAAACGTCAATTTCAGGGCAAAATCTATTTATCTCGCACCGATCGACATCGACGGCCGAGCAGGCACGATCCGGATTCCCGAACTGAAAATTGCCGATTGGACGAATGTTCAAAAAGACATGAAAACCCAGGCCACAGCAAACCTGGATCTTGCCGAGCTGACACGGTCATATGGCGATTTTATTGCGCTTCCCCCAAAAACGAATGTTTCCGGCAATGGCACGTTTAACTTTGATATGGATTTCTCGGATCCCAAAACACAGTATTTAAAGCTCCAAGGCAACATGACACCATTTAAGTTGGTATCTGAAACGTTGCCAAGCATCTCGGAAAAAAATGTCAAAATAAATGCGGATGTCAAACGCAGTCCGGATGGTAAGCATATGACCATCGAAAAAATTCAAGTCGACTCAAACGCCCTGGTTCTTGACGCCGATGGGAAGATGGATCAAGTGGGCAAAAAGCAAGTCCTGGAGGCTGAGGGTACCATGGGGCTGGATATGGCGCTAGTCTCTGATTTTCTGAAGAAAACCGGAAAACCGCCGGTCGAGTTGTCAGGCGGAGAAAAGCGACCGTTTCGCATTAGACTGGTTTCCACCGAAGACGGCTGGCAGGATCCTCTCAAACACTTGGAATTTTCCGGAGCGCTGCATGTCAAATCAGTAACAGCTTATGGACTCAAGCTTACACCCAACGACGTCCCGATACGAGTAGCCAATGCAGCCGGGGATGCCGCACTCAAGTCGCCGGCAAACGGTGGTCAATTGTCGCTGCAGCCGGTCATAAATATGGGAGGAGAGCCCTATGTTCTCTCGTTTGCGGAAAATACGGACATATTAAAGGACGTTCAGATTACCCAAGGCTTGGTCGATGGACTGCTGGCGGCCATCCACCCCATTTTTAAAAACGCAGTTGTCCCCGAAGGTATTATCGACCTGCACATGAAACATTTTAGCTGGCCGCTTTCCGAAAAGGGCAAGAACAACGCATCATTTGCCGGGACCCTGGGATTAAATGGCATCAGACTCAACTCAACTCCGTTTTTATCTGAACTGCTGTCGATGATGAAAATCAGCGATCGGGAACTACTCCTTAAAGATCAGAGCATCGATTTTGCCGCCAAGAATGGGCGGGTCGAATGTTCGCAAATTACGATCGATGCCAGCGGTTATCCAATAACCATGCAGGGCTTCATCGGATTTGATAAAACCCTGGATTTCATAGCAGGTGTTCCGGTAACGGAACAACTGGTAGGCAAAGATGCCTATCAGTTTCTGCAGGGAACCACGATCAAGGTTCCGATCTCCGGGACGGTATCAAAACCTAAAGTTGATAAGATGGCATTTCAAAGCGCGACCGGAGATCTGATGCAGCAAGCCCTGCAGAAGAACGTTCAAAAGGGGGTTGAGGGCCTGCTGCAGAATCTCCTCAAAAAAAATAAGTAACTTCCATATGATAGTATCGCAAAAAGTCTAATTCATAAAACTGAGCAGCTACGGCTACGGCGTATAGGCACCGCCGTCTTCCGGTCCCCAGAGAAAGGGTGTGTGAGGTATAACAACGATTTGATTGTCTTCATAAAATTTAAAGGCGGTTTCCCGGATACTTGAGTAATAGATCCCCACCGCACTGCCATAGGGATCTAAAATATGGGCACCAAACTTATTATATCCGTAGTCCTCCCAGATCCAACGAATCATTTCTTTAAATTCTGCCGTATCCGGCCCAACTTCCCGCCACACCCTGGAATCCATTTCAAATTTTGGGTCGATTCCAAATACGACATAGGGTTTCGATTTATAACCATAATAATAGTATCGGTAAGTCATCGGTGTCTGATTGGATTCAAAAGCCAGCTGAACCTCGGAATCACGTTGCAATTTGCCGTATTTTGCAGTGCAGCCCACAATAGACGATACCATGAGCACACAAAAAACGACGACGGAAATATTAAATAACCATTTGTAATTATATATATTATGAACTCTCTTCATAATTGACCACTCCTAATGAAAAACTTTAATCACGAAAGCACAAAAGATAGAAGGCACCAAAATGGGTGTTTATTTTTAGTTTATTTTCATAAATGAGACCGCCGTTTTGCCTCTGAATCGGGTGCGTTTACGTAAGGTGAGTATCGATACATACCCGTAGGTTTTTAAATCACAGCATTTAGAGTAATGCGATTGCCGGCAAAGTCAATGCAACTTGGAATGATTCCTGTATGTAATTTATTTCCCAATTATTCATGAAAATCTTCTTAACACGGTGTCTCAAATTGCCGCGGGATTTATTTAAATGGCTGATTTGTTATTAAAATGAAAAAATTGCATCAGCTTGCATAGATTTTGCATGCTTTTATCTTCGAATATATGTGATAACCACATGTGGATGCGTAAATCATGCTCTACTCGTTGCACAATTTGTTAAGTATGAAAAAAGACCCTGAATTGACCAATTACAATGAGCAATCAAGCAGATATGAGATCATTGCCGGACTGTATTCCCTCCTGAATAAATTGACCGAAGATCAAAGATTTTCCCTCTTGAGGCTGTTGATTCAAGACAAGTCTTCTGAATATTTGCTTAAATTAATTATTGATCTTTCCGATAACCAAAAGTTGGTACTGATGAACCAATTGGAGGAAATCACACCCAAACCGGCTAGGTATGACAGAAGGAAATACCCCAGAAAAGACTGCCTAATTCATGCCAGAATTAGTGTGGAAGGCCGGATCAATAGCTGCTTCATTTTGGACATCAGCCCCTATGGAGCCTTTATTGATTCCAGTGACGGTTTCTCTTTGGAGAAATCGGCGAAGCTGGCATTTTCTTCGCCCGATAACGGTAAACATCTAATCTTGAGCTGCAAATTTGTTTGGTCTGCAAAACAGGGCGTAGGGCTGAAATTTAATCATCTTACCCCGAAGCAATTGAATAGTATCCGAACATTTGCCGAAAATAAACAGACCGTGTATGAGATAAACAGCTAATGTGATCCGCATAAAGCGTCCAAAATTTGACACAGTTTAATGTCACCTTATCGAAATTTCTGGACCAGGTCATTGATGATACCTTCTGAAATTCCTTTTGTGTAAAGTAGACGGTATATTTTATCCCTTCTTTTCAGTGGATCATTTTCTCCTTCAAATTTTTTTTTGTTTTTTTTAAGAACTCGTTTGGCTGCCTCCCGTTCGTCGGATTCAGAAACGCTTTTGTAAAGGATGTCAGTTATGCGCTTACCCTTTAATCCTTTTCGGTTAAGCTCGATTTGAATTCGTTTTTTACCGTAACCTTTTCGTTTGAATTGTCGTATGAACACCTCGGCGGTTCGCTCATCATTGAGATAGTTTAATCGTGCGCACTCTGAAATAACACGGGCGATGACGTCAGTCTCGAAACCTCTCTGCTTTAACTTCTGGATCAGTTCGTACTCGGAATGATCACGCCGGGCAAGTAAGCGGATGGCCGTATTGAATACCTTTTGATAGGACGCGTTTAGATGTGCATTCTCTTTCACAGGTTTGTTCACAGTCGCCTTCCCACTGGATGCTGGGATGAATACCCCCTGTCGTTATACCACCGCGGGTAAGCTCGGCCCCCTGATGTCATATCCGTCCTCACGCAACAGCTTGCTCATGCCGGGCACATGCGGTGCGCCGACGAAGGCTACCGCATGCCCTTGCATGAAGTATGGCCGCCCTTTCTCATAAAATATCTTATCACGATGATCGATAACCGATTGATGGCGGCTTGGAAATCGCAGTCCCTTTGATCTTAATCTTTCCAAATCACCACAAAGGTAGCACTCCACATAATCCTGGACCAGTTCATGCCAAAGGTCAACCTGATTGAGGAAATACACGATTCTTTGCTTGGAAAGATTTTCCAAGACCTTTATCTGCTCTTCGATAGTTTCAAGATAAACGATGGGTTTATCCAGTTCCTCGGCAACGTTGAAACCCTCCAGATCCACCGAGTATTTCCATCCGTTCACTTTCAGGTAAGACGACCAGATGGTGAAAAACGCCAACCAGGGTTTCATTCCCTTAACCATTTCATAAACTGGATTTTCCACTCTGAGCTTGCGGAGATTTAGAATAAATAGTCTATTCTTGTCGCGGCATTGCGGCGCAAGCTTAGCTGTGATTTTGTCGATTGTTTTTCGATCAAGATCATCAAATAAGTGATAGTTGTCATGGTGGTCCAAACCGCAATTGACGACTTGGGTCATGGCTTTCTGATCGAGAGGGCCCTCGAACATGACGGTGTGTGCATCTTTTATGCACCGGTAAAGGGACGTTTTGAAACTGTAAGGAAAGAAGTGAGCTGTGCCGATAAGGTAGGATTTTTTATTTTTTTTCTCCACCTCCCAAATCATCTTCAATTCTTTTTCCGTGCTTCGCCGCCAAAACATGCTGTCCTCAATAGCATCTGAAATGCATCAATTTCTTTTGCATCGATAATACCGCGCTCAAAAAAGAATGTTTTTTGAGCACCAGTTCACACATCTCATATCTGTGAGTAGGTTTGCCGCCCCATTTTTCCTTAAAACGCCGGACGCCGTCATTTACACCAAGTCCTAAATGAATATAACTCTTGCGGCATTCCTTACTCAATTTAATTAGTTCGAACAACAAGAGATCGGAGGCCCCAAGCACATAGTTCTTTTTTGAATGGCACCCAATAATATAATTGGCAAAATTTTTTGGCGCAAGATCCACCACATAAAATGCCGTCAATTTATGGTTTGAATCTCGTGCATTTAAAACTAAGGATTGATCATTTTGTTGAACAAAATGCGGCATTTTGTACAGTAGATTTTCGACTTGGACTGAGGGGCGGACTCTGTCCCTAAACTCCTGAATCAGTTCCTGATGGCCGTCATCCATGTTCCTGGAGCGTTCAACGGTCAGTACTAAAGCTGATTTTCTCAAATTGCGTTTTACACTGCCGCGAATAAGGGGCAATTGGGGGTCCATCGTGTAATAAAAATCGCGTTCTCTCTCTTTGCACGTTGCGCTGAATGCCGGTGACAATACAGGCGCAATAACCGACAGCAATTTAGGCTGGAATCTTTTGGTTAACGAATTTATAAACGCTTCAAATCCTTCTGCCGTAAAATTCTTTTGCAGAGGGTATCCAATTACAATCAACCAATATTCTTTGCGGCAACAGAAGTAATCATCAATAAGATAAGGTACGCCATCAGAGAGGCTTGTGATTAACCCGACGGAATGCTCCGGAACATAGGCGTTGGATAAGATGTAGTTTTCTTCTTCAGAGGTGAGCATGAGTTAGATTTAAATCCTGATCCGGACAATCCGGCCGGAGCGTAGCGAACATCCCGTACCGGTGGGGTTGAAGCGAAGCGGCAATCTCGATCTATCGGGGAATCAAAAAAGATAATTTAATCAGGAAATCTTCAAAGAACAAAAATATGAAAAAGTGATAAAAAATATTTCGTAATTTCGTGGTGAAAAAGTTTTTTCATAAAATACAAGAATGTCATACCCAGGTTGAGTGGTTCCGGGTTCAAGGTTCCCAGTTAAAATGTCGCAACTAACCTCTAACCATCGTATTACGCGTTAAATGGGTTAAATCCCATGTTTCACCCATTGGGTGACAGCGGTCAATCCAAAAAACGGGTATAAAGTTCTGAAAATAGCCATATCATAACCGTTGAACCCTGAACTTGGAACCTGGAACCGATCAGTTTAGGTCATAATTACGATTATCTGAACCTTAACTTCCGCATATCAGAAAAATGACCTATTGCTGCATCGGGTAGTGTCGTGATTTGTTGACCGCTTATCAGTCCATAATAGTATATCCGAGCAACATTTTCCAGAAGTTCAGTATTTTTCACGGCTCGGTTCATGTTCGCTCCCAGACATAACGCGCCGTGATTTTGTATAATGTAACAGTGGCAATTGTTGTCTAGCCTGCGGACCACATTTTGCACCAGCTCGGCGCTTCCTGAAAACGCATACGGTACGATTTCCACCATACCTCCGATTTCAACAATGATTTCATCGAACAGGGCCGGAATCGGTTTGTTGATAATCGAAAACACACTGGCATAGGGTTGGTGAGTATGCACAACAGCGGTAACATCGGATCGATGCGTGTAAACACCGATGTGCATGGCGGCTTCGATAGAGGGAGGCAGGCTTCCCTCTAGCTGATGGTAATTAAAATCGATGACACAAATGTCATCAAGGGTCAAATCAAGATAAGATTTTCCGGAAGGAGTTATTGCAACGGTCTGTTCGTCCGTGGCTCTAACTGAAATATTCCCCCCGGCGGTTTTTCTACCTAAATATCCGTTTTCTGCCAGCCACCGGCAGCTTTCCAGGATTTCACGTTTGCTATGGTCGTATGCTCCCATGAAAATGCGTTTGCCATTTAAAATGCTGAAGGACGATATACGGGTTACAGAATGAAAATAGAACATCTATCCAGATTGTTGCCCACCTCTGGTCCATGCTCACACTTCCTGATCCCTTATCAATAAAACTAAAAGGACGTCAAGACCCACGGGGCAGACAGTTTTAGAAGCCAACGTTCAACAGCGCTTATTTTTGACAAGTACCGGGTAAAAGAAGGGAAACGTCGGTGAGAATAGGTCACAAACATCCCGTTTCAGCGTGTCGGATGCTGCAGGCCCTGCCAGATTCCTGGATTACAGCCTTTGGCTGAATATTTATCGGCCCACAACGGCTGGGACAGTTTGCTGAATTTTTGCATTATTTGCAGAGCAAAACTTCCTTCAGTGTAGTTGCGGATAAAGTATTTTAGCTGGGATTTTTGCCTGGGCATCAGACTTCCAAATTTTAAACTGCATCGTTGTCCAGCGAGCAAATTGGAGGGATCAGCAGGTAAGGCTCTTCGGCTTTGGATGATCTCAAATGGGATATTTTCCAGATGAAAACTACAGTCAGCCACCAGAATTTCTAATTTGGATGCCGTGTCCAGCAATTTACCGTTGTCATCTAAGTATATGCCAAGACCGCCGGTTCCCACATCTAGAATCGGAACCACTTTTACAGGATCGGGATTTATGACAGCATAAGCATTATCATTAACCGTATAGCGCTGGGATTCTCTTCGCTCAACCTGCATTCTTCTGACCTCCTTATGGCTCAGTTAAGCGAATTAGGCAATAATTACGCTGTAGGGCTCAGCTCAGGAGTATTGGTTGTGTAAAATAATTCGCGAAAGAATGTAATTGCAACCTAATTCATTGCTCTTTAATGAATCTAATTAATGCCACAATGTGACATTGTCAAGAAGCAATCAAAAAAAATTAAAAATTAAATTGCAAGCAGAGAACGATCGCCAATTCTGCGTAGCAGAATCATACAGCAAAAACTTCCGCCAATAGCATAAAGTACCTGCAAGATGACTCCTTCTCTAAAAGCCAGGCTCATCCAAAGCGGATTCAGAAGAAGAATAAATATTCCCCGCCTGGCGTCGATGGCCGGTAACCGTTTCTGTAATGTGACAGATTTTTCCATTATTTTGATAAGTATCCGTTATCAATAAGATAATTTTTGATCTGCGTTTTCACCGTATTATCTATGTCCTGTTCTAAACGCTCGGATTGTAAATTCGGAAATTGATTTAGGAGGACATCCTTATTGTAAAGACGCTCAATTGAAAGGCTATCAGGGACGAACACACCTTCCCGAACCTCAAATTCGAACTTGGTCCGGATCGGAATTTTTACCCGTTCATAGCCCAAATCCAGGATATGATAGATGATTTTTTTGTCAACCAACCAGACCATGGCGGCAGTTCCTTTGCGGTATTGATGGTACACGTTATCTATGTGGATGATCTATAGAGGCTTCGGTATCACTAGTACTATCATCACTTTTTTCACAGGGACAAGAATGTTCTTTCACCCGAACGTCCACTTGGGAAGGAAACGATCACTTGGAGTACAAAAAGATGCCTATTTGTCTCGACCTTAATGCGTCGGTCGGGGTTTTTTAGCAGTAGATAATAAAAAAGACTAAAGTCTATGATTAAATTGCCGATAATATAGACGAAAACTTAGTTTGACAGTCAAATGATAGTGAGTTAATGTTGTAATTGGTTACAGAGTGGAGGAAATTTTACAATGGAAATCGAAAAAAGCCAGACCATTCACATCGATGCGTATGTGAATCAGGTACAAGATAAAAATAAAGTCGGTGCCTCCGGCGCTACAACTGAAAAATCGACCGTGAAATCCGATACGGTGGAGATCTCCGATACCGCGAAACAAATACAGGAGGCTAGAAAACAGTTGGACAATATATCCGATGTGCGGGAAGATAAAGTAGCCCAGCTCAGAAGCCAAATCGAAAATGGTACATATGAGATAAACGCCGAAAAAATTGCGGATAAAATGATTAAAGAGGGCCTTATCAACGATTTGATAAAATAATCAGATGCGTTTCAGATCAATCAAACTGGAGGCGGTTTAAAAACATACATACAACGGCCTTGACAGGTCGAATCTAAAAAAACAAAATCCCGGGTTTCAACCGGGATTTTTTGTTAAGGCAGCATGGTAAGCGTACCGGCTGCGGAAAACATAAAAAAATTATAATCCTCCCGCTAACGGACATTGCACATCATACAGTAGGCATATACCCCGTTAGGGTCATTTAATTCCAGCATTTGTGCAATTTCCCCGCTGATGTCATCATAAAACCGGACGACCGGGTGCGTTGAACGTAGCATGATATCCCTGGATTGGTTTACAAGAAATCGATTTAGACGCTTGAGGAGCTTTTCCCTGGCGGTCAACGGCGGCTCAACATAAATAACATCATAATCCGTTATGCCAGCGATTTTTGCAGCTGCTCGGACTGCATCCTGCAAATTACCGAATTTATCTACAAGACCCAGTTCCAACGCGGTTTTTCCCGCCCAAACGCGTCCCTGGGCGATTTTTTCGACCTCTTGAACCGGCATATCCCTGCCTTTAGACACACGTTCGAGAAAATCTTGATAGCGTCGTTTAATTGTTTGCTCCATCACATCGGCAACAATTGGATTGAGCGGACGGGTTGGATCGAAGGCATCGGCTAATCGGGTCGTACCCACACCATCACTGTGAATACCCAGCGAATCGAGACTCTTTTCAAAGGTCGCAAATGCACCGAAAATACCAATGGATCCGGTGATGGTGGTTGGAGCAGCCAAAATTTCGTCAGCAGCCGAGGCGATCCAGTATCCGCCGGAGGCAGCCACAGAACCCATTGAAACCACTACTGGTTTTCCAGTCTTGCGGGTCATTTCAATTTCTTGGCGGATGGCTTCCGAAGCGAATGGACTTCCTCCTGGGCTGTCAATCCGAAGAACCAATGCTTCGATAGTTTCGTCCTGGCGTGCCTTCCGGATCAAATCCGCCAGGGAGTCGCCTCCAATTCTACCAGCGGGTTGGGTGCCCTCCATGATGATCCCTTGGGCGACGATTATCCCAACTTTCCCCCTGTCGGGATGGGTTTTTTGAAGTTTTGGTTGAATAACAGTTAGGTATTCATCAAATCCAATCTGTTTAAAGGATTTCTTGTCGTCGTCTTCACCGACTAGACGAATCAATTCTTCCCGGAGGTCTTCTCTTGTTTTCAGTCCATCAACCAAACCATGGTCAAGCGCCAACTGGACTGTATCTCCACCAACCTGGGCCAGGTTTTCGGATATATTGTTGATGTAGTTTTCAATACTGTCCGGTGTAATGTTCCGCATTTCGGCAACATCCGTTTTGTAAGTATCCCAGAGCACGTTCATCCAGGCCAGATTGGCTTCTTTGGCATATGCAGACATATCATCGCGCATAAAAGGTTCCAGGGCGGTTTTATAGGTGCCGACGCGGAAAACATGAAACTGTATCAACAGCTTCTCTATCGCGCTTTTAAAATAGCTGCGATAGACGCCAAATCCGTTCAGCATGATACTACCCATAGGATGCAAATAGAGCTGGTCGGCATGGGCTGCGAGATAATATTGCCGTTGATCAAAAATATCGCCGGACGCAAATATTTTTTTACCACTGGTATTAAACCGTTTCAACGCCGCACCGATATCCTGGAGTTTGCTGATACCGGCACCACCCATCTCCCGCAGATCCAATAGGAGAGCCATGATCCGCTCATCACTTTTAGCGAAATCAATTACATCGATAACATCCTTTAAAAGCGTTTCTTTCCGGATCGCCTCACCAAAAAATCGGCTGGAAAACATGGTTTCAGTATTTTGTTCCACAATATCACCTTGCAGCGACAGGACCAAGACGCTGCCATCAGGGACCTCTTTCTCTCTATCGTAAAAAAGGAAAGACACTAACAAAATAATCAACACCAGAAATATCAGATTCCCGGCCATTTCGCGGCAAAACGTGAGTCCAAGCCAGAAAATACGAAAAATACCGCCGATCGCTTTTTTGAGTGTATGCATAGTTTAATACCCTGTAAAAAAGAGCTTTGTGAAGCATAAAATCGACTTACCCACAAAAACCAAGTGACCTCTCTTGGCAAAGGCTTTGATGGTGAGCCGGTGTGACTCACTTGAGCTTTCGGGATAGCCAGGAAATAGAATTTGAATACAATATACGGCAGAATTTAATAAAAAAAAGGGGTGGCATTGGTTTAACGCCACCCCGATGGTGAAAAAATCAGAGATGTAACATTACGGACTTAATGAATCGTAATTTGTTTGGGTTTGACTTCCTCGGGTTTTGGAACCTCAATTTTAAGGACCCCGTCTTTGTATTCCGCCTTTATCTTATCGGACTCAACATCTGCCGGCAGGGTGAAGGCGCGTTGAAACTTACCGTAGGATCTCTCTCTGCGATAGTAATTTTCTTCTTTGACTTCATTGTCATGGGAGCGTTCGCCGGATAGTGTTAAGACACGATCCTTGACATCAATGGCGATATTATCCTTCTCCACTCCAGGAAGCTCAGCCTTGATAACGAAGTTATCGTCCATTTCATACAAATCCACAGACGGATTCCACATCCCCATGCTGTCACCATCCTCTCGGCTGATCCGCAAAAACGGGTCGTCAAACAAACGGTTGATTCGATTCTGCAAGGTTGTCATCTCTCTCCAAGGACTCCATCTAACTAAATTCATCATTTTTTTCCTCCTAAGTAAAAGATTCAAGTTGTTTAGAAATCGTAGATTAACATTACTCGTTTCAATTTCGAGAATAAATTAAGTCTTATTTTATATATGTCAATATGATATTAAATAAAATATCTATATTACTATTAATTAGTGCTTTATAACGATAATGAATCACGTGCGCATGCTTTTATCTCAAGGTTTTTCCGCTAATCTTAGATGCGCTCACCGGAAACCGTACCTCATATTTATCAAAGCAACGCTCATACAATGATATAACCTGTCAATATTATGATACAATTGTAAGTTGCACGTATAATCCTATTAATCATGCCCATAAAAATCACTCCCAATTCCACCGCATCGCCTCAAAAATGGTCAAGATCCAATTCCATTACTATTAGAAATAATAAATAATAAGTAATTAAATAATTATCTATAAAATTTTATTGATTTTTCTATTTTTATGATTAAATTAATCGTTAATATAACAATGATTAAAAGCACAGCCGATTCGGATCTTTTATGAAAAATTTGCCTAAGTAAAATTGATATGCTTTCAAAGTAGTATAGCGGCATCGAAACGAACAGCATGTGCTTCAATAAACTAGGAGGGAACAAAAATGTCTAAAATTATTGGAATTGATTTAGGAACTACGAATTCTTGTGTCGCCATCATGGAGGGTAAAGATGCTAACGTTATCACCAATCCTGAAGGCGGACGCACAACGCCATCCATGGTAGCCATCGCTGACAGCGGAGAACGTTTGGTGGGTCAGATAGCGAAACGACAGGCAATTACCAACCCTGAGAATACGGTGTTCGGAATTAAACGCCTGATTGGCCGACGGTATGACTCCCGAGAAGTTCAAGCGGATATCAAGGTACTGCCTTTTAAAATCGAGGAGGCCGGCAATGGAGATGTTCGTATTAATCTGCGCGGCAAACAGTATAGTCCGGCGGAAATATCGTCTTTTATTCTGGCCAATATCAGAGCATTTGCCGAAGATTATTTGGGCGAAAAGGTTACCGATGCCGTCATTACCGTGCCGGCATATTTCAGCGACAGCCAGCGTCAAGCTACAAAGGACGCAGGCAAGATTGCCGGCTTGAATGTATTGAGAATTATAAACGAACCAACTGCGGCTTCGCTGGCCTATGGTTTGGACAAAAAATCAGATGAAAAGATCGCTGTATTCGATTTGGGCGGGGGTACGTTTGATGTGTCTATTCTCGAAATCGGCGACGGCGTTTTTGAAGTGAAGGCCACAAATGGGGATACCCATTTAGGAGGTGAGGATTTCGACCTGCGTCTGATCGACTATCTTGCAAATGAATTTAAAAAGGATCAGGGAATTGATCTTCGCAATGACAAGATGGCTTTGCAACGGTTGAAAGAAGCAGCCGAAAAAGCCAAGATTGAATTATCCAGTTCCATGGAAACGGAGGTCAATTTACCGTTTATCACTGCCGATGCAAACGGTCCCAAACATCTTGCGATTAAAATCACCCGCGCCAAGCTCGAGAGTCTGGTGGGAGATCTTCTTGATAAGCTCGAAGCTCCCTGCAAAACGGCGCTCAAAGACGCCGGTCTATCGGCAAGTGATATTAAAGAGGTAATTCTGGTAGGGGGCATGACGCGTATGCCCGCCGTTCAGGATCGAGTTAAGAAAATTTTCGCTAAAGAACCCAATAAAGGAGTCAATCCGGATGAAGTCGTTGCCATGGGAGCAGCCATTCAAGGGGCTGTGTTGAAGGGAGATGTGGAAGATGTACTTTTGCTGGATGTAACACCATTGTCGTTGGGAATCGAGACACTGGGTGGTGTGATGACCAAGTTGATCGAAAAGAATACCACGATTCCGGCAAAAAAAAGCGAAATCTTCACCACCGCCGAAGACAATCAACCGGCGGTTTCGGTGCATGTCCTTCAAGGAGAGCGTGAAATGGCATCCGACAACAAAACCTTGGGTCGCTTTGAATTGACCGGTATTACTCCGGCTCCCCGCGGTATGCCGCAGATCGAGGTGACGTTTGACATCGATGCCAACGGTATTGTCGAGGTTTCCGCCAAGGACAAGGCCACCGGAAAAAAGCAGTCGATCCGGATTACCCACTCTTCCGGGTTAAGTCAGGAGGAAATTGACCGCTTAATTAAAGACGCAGAAATGAATGCGGATGAAGACAGGCGCAAGAAAGAATTGGCGGATGTACGAAATGCTGCCGATACGCTGATCTATTCCACCGAAAAAACCCTGACCGACCTTGGCGAAAAGCTGAGCGGCAGCACTCGAACTGAAGTTGAACGTGTGATTGGAGACCTTAAACGGGCAATGCAGTCAGAAAATACGTCGGAGATCAAACGACTGACTGAAACGTTAACCCATGCATCACACCGCTTGGCAGAGTCCGCCTACCAGCAAACCGGTCCATCATCGGGGCAAAGCGGCCAGGCTGGCTTTGGCCCGGGCGGTTCGACAAACAACGAAGAGGTGGTGGATGCGGAATACGAGGAAGTCACATAACTCATAAATTTTATGGAAAAATAGAACTTAAACGACGAGTTAAGGGCGATGCAGCTAGATCGGCATCGCCTTTTTCATTTGCTCTGGAAGGCAATTAATTTTCCAAAAAGCCTTTTATTTTCATCATAGATTAGATAACGTGTGACTGATTTCAGGCGCATGCCGATTCAACTAAGGTATTCGTTAATCATGCTGAAAAAAATAAGGAACGTCACGAGGTGGACGGCGATCGGTTTACCCGCAATGGTATGTGGATTTGCTCTGTTTATATATCTCGGTCTGCCTGATGTCAGCGATTTAAAAACCCAGAATCCGAAAACAACCGCGTTAATGCTTCAGAGATTTAGAGAAGGCCGGCAATCACAGAAAAAAATCATTCTACGACAGCAGTGGGTTGCGTTTGCAAAGATACCCAAATTATTCAAAGACACCGTTCGGATTGCAGAAGACGCCGGATTTTATCAGCACAACGGAGTGGATTTCGCCGAGTTGAAAGATGCAATCGAAAAATCATGGCAAAAACGCAAACTAGTGCGAGGCGCCAGCACCATAACCCAGCAATTGGCGAAGAACCTCTACCTCTCGACTGATAGAAGCATCATTCGCAAGATCAAGGAATTTTTGATAGCTAAACGTCTAGAGGCCAATTTGAGTAAAAATCGCATTTTCCACATCTATTTGAATGTAATTGAATTCGGTCCTGGAATATTCGGGGTCCAAGCAGCTTCGCAAAGCTATTTTCAAAAAAATGTCGGGCAGCTAGACCTTGAAGAGATCGTCAGACTGACGGCGGTCATACCAAAACCACTCAAAGAAAATCCTACCCAAAACAGTCGTTGGCTCAAATGGAAAGCAACATGGATTCTGAATGCCCTCCTTAGGTACAAATACATTCGCCAGATGGAATATGAAACGGTTGTGGGAAAATTTAGCTAGACGTCTCGGAATTTGTCATTTTACTTTTTCTGAAAAAGATGGAAAACACGGATCAGCGGGGTTCGAGCAGAAGTAAACCTTCGTCGGTATTCATATCCATACGAAATCGTTCCAGGTAGTTAAGTCCTAGCAAACCCAATTCAGGTTGTTCCGATATATCCAAAACCAGTGCTCTGACGTTATTGACTTCCCAGCCTTCAATCGTGATGGAGTACAGATTCACTTCCGGCGCATATTTAACTCCACCGGCGGTGAGGATTTTTCGCATAGGATTTCCATCAATGACCAGTCCTAAAGCTTCCGCAGTTGAACGCGGAATGGTTACTAACGATGCGCCGGTATCAACAATGAATGTTTGATTCATTTCGCCATTCAAAACGGCACCGACAGGTATATTCCGGGTACCTGGAGCAAAACGAATGACGATTTTTCCCTCCTGACCTTTTAATTCTGAAATTTGAGTTTGTAAATTTTGAATTTTATCCTTTAACGCAAGCGGATAATCTTTCATTGCAAGCAGTCTCTCGGCTTCAGCCCAATTATTTTCGGCCAGGGCCAGCTGAACTCCCATTAAATGGATGTCAAGATCATTCGGCAATTTCCGGCTGCCGAGCCGAAACGCGCGCCAGGCACCCTGCAGGCTCTCATTTTTAAACAGGTACGCGATCCATTGTTGATAAAGACTCGAATTAAATTTTTTAACCAGGGCTGTTTCTTTCTCGTTTAGCCGGGACATTCCACCAACCACTTCTTCAATTAACTCGATCGCCTCCTCATAGCCATAACCCGCTGCCGTCGCTCGCGCCACTTCCATCAACAACGCAATATCGGATGCTTCAACAAGAATCTGGGTGTCAAATATACCGGCCACTTCTCTATCCAAACCGGCCTGTGTTGCCTTGGCAATTAATGATTGCATGTATTCAATGATCGGTCGCGCTTGGAGATGTTCCGGGGTTTCTTTGGCTGAAAGCTTTGGATCCAATCGAAAGCCATTTGCAAAAGCTTCGAGACGTTCGAGGTTGGAATAATCTCCGGACATGGCCAACGCCAAAATAAACTCTTCTTCTCGCCCATTTGCAAAAGTGATTCGGTAAAAATCCTCGACTCGGGTATCAGGTTGCAAATATCTCCCTTCCTCTCCGTTCCACACAAACGCTCCCTCAACCAAATTACCAAACGTCCACCCCACAAACCGGTTTTGCTGAAATAATATTCCAATATCATTAAAATCCTTGGGCAGCTTGCCTTCAATAAAATATCCCTGCTCGCTTGGACTTTCGAGATTTACGGGGTCAGGGGAATTATCGGATTTAAACGAAAGCCAGGTCAATGACTCCTCCGCAGACCAAGGATAAAGTTGAGGGCCCTCAATGGTTTGACTATCTTCAACCCGCCAAAGTCCTATTTTGTCGTAGTCGCTATAAAGACCTTCGACAATAGCCAGTTCCTTGTTCGGTCCCACTCTCAATACCCATTCAGCACCGCCGAGGCATAAGCGTGTCGGTATGGCAACCCATCCCCCGCTTAAAAGCGCTGTTGGGATTTCGTTGATAACCTTACCGGTTATATCTTTAATTACAACCGTTGCCACGGAAATGTTGATTTTTTGAGAACTTGATAAAATTACTTCATCTTTTGCCGATGACGCATTTTGAACAAGATCTTTTGCTTTTTCTTCGCGGGTAACCGGCCCCGCGACTTGCGGAATTTCAGGAAGTTTTATTTTGGTTTCTAAGCCCGAGATTTGATCATGAAGATAATACAAAACACCAGCGAACAGAAAGATCAGGATAATAAGCCAGATCCATCTGGTGGTGTTTGGAGTGCGTGTTCGTAATCGGGTGCCGCAGTTCAGACAAAAGTTGGATTCGATGGGATTTGTTGTTTTACACTTTGCGCATATCAGAATCTCATCGCTTTGCGGTAAGATTATTTCAACGTCATTTTCTGCCATTTGCCTGTCAACCATGGCTTAAAAATCAACAGTAAGCTACGCATTTGTACATATTACTGCCAATTTTAATAGGATTCCCTAGTGTATGACCGATGCTTTTCTAATTTACCTTAAAAACGCCCTCGGGGTAAAGTATAATTATCATTTTAAGAACTTAACTGTAAACAATCCCTTACCTGGGTGAAATTGTCGGGTGCGGCAACCAGCAGATGATCGTCGATACGTTGCCCGTCCAAGTATTCGTTGAGATAAAATTCGCTGCCGTCAATTTTACAGAATTTGCCCCCGGCTGCCTCAATGATAACCCGCGCTGCCGCCAATCCTTGAAAGGATTCATTGGCAATAATGACACCATCGGCCCGCCCCATGGCAACGTAACAAATGTGAGCTGAAGCACACCCCAGATTACGGATCTTGCCTGGAAACGTCGACCGATAATATTGATGAAATCGGGAATAAGTAAACAGAAGACTCTCATCGTCGATAGGCTCACCGCTTGCAATCTGTATTTTGTTTTTGCCAAGAAACGCTTCTTTTCCGGCGACGGCATGAAAAAGATCTCCCGTGGCCGGCATAAAAAATAGACCTAAAATCGGCCAAAAATTATCGAGAAGTGCTATGGACATTCCCCAAATGGGTATGCCGGCCTGGTAATTGGCAACTCCCTCTATGGGGTCAAATATCCAGAGATACCTCTTTTCATCGTGGGAGTAGTTTTCATTGATCTGATCAAATCTAAAAAGTTGATGCTCCGGAAAATTTTGGTTGAGCTGTTCCTGAAAAAAATCCGTCAGCTGCAGGTCAGCCTGGATGACCATTCCCTGATCGAATTTAACATTTGGCTTGCCTTTCCCATAAAAAGTTAACGATTTTTTTCCGGCTTGTTTGATAAATTCCTTGGCAAATGCGCATAAATTATCTATCCCACGACCCTTCTTAGCCATAATGCCTCCTTAAATTATTAGGGTTCAATTTTAATCACTATTAAGGTGATATCGTCTTCGGGCGCTCGACCGTCTCTAAATTTTTCCAGGTTATACAGACAAGCTGTAAGGATGCCTTTAGCGTCGACATCGCAGTATTGGCGAATAATCCTCAAAAGGTGATCTTTACCGTACATTTCACCGGTTGAATTTTGGGTTTCCCAGATACCGTCGGTTCCAAGTACAATAATTTGCCCGGCGGCAAGTCCGTGTTTGGAATATTCCGTATATTCATGATTTTCATCGACGCCAAGCGCCATCCCCTCGCCACGCAGATCTTCAAATGCATCGTGTACTGCATCATAAAAAAAGGCGGGATCATGTCCGGCCCGCACCCAGTTGAGGTTTTTTCCGCATGGGTCCACCGAAAGATAAAACAGCGTCATAAAGCCGCCGGGTTCTTCGAAATCCCTGCAAAGCTGTCGATTTACATCCGTTACAATATTACTGATGCTGCCCGGCAGCACGGTTCTCTGTCGTAACAGGGCTCGGCCGGTAGCCATTAACAACGCTGAAGGGATGCCATGGCCGGAAACATCCCCTACGATTACATTGAGCTTATTCCTCCCCGGCTCTTCAGCGTTAATAAAATCGTAATAGTCACCGCCGGTCTCATCACAATAAACGGTTCGTGCGGCAATATCTAATCCTCTCATATTTGGGTTGCCGCGGGGCAGAAGAGCCTGTTGGATTTCTCTTGCCAGGTTGAGTGATTGCTGCAACCGATCTCGTTCCATAAGCCCGTCGGTCATTTCGTTCAATCCGTCGCCAAGAACACCTAATTCATCATTGGATACGACACAGACTTTCTGATGTAGATTTCCCTCCCGTACGTTTTTTACAAGTCCCATCATGTCCACGATAGGCCGCAAAATGGATTTTCCAACAAGATAGTTCAAACTAACCGCAATGATGACGAAAATGACGTACAGGACAATAATGAAAACAAAAATCTCTTTGCCGAATTCAACCGCAGAAACGAGCGAATCTTCCATCTCCCACAAAAGCAAGCCGAGGGTGCCGACCAGAATGAGCACGGGGGCTCCGGTGCCGGCCCCGTACAAAACACGAATCCGTCTTAAAATGGAAATCCGGATGGTTCCCGGCGTGGTTGCCAAACGCCCTTGCGGGAAAAATACTGGTATTAACTTTTTTCTAGTGTAGTCGTCGACCAAAAAGAAAGATATAAATGCCGCAAGCATTCCGATGATAACGGTTCTGAAAAAAAGATAAATGCCGATGACGGTCTCAAACCCCCTTAAAAAATAAATAACAAGGGTAAACAGTACGGTGACGGATATCCACAAAACCAGATTGGATATTCCCAGGCTTAGCGGCAAATTCAAGAGTCTGCGCTTGGCGCGCACCAGCCGGTCTTTTTGTATTCCTTCTCCACGGTGAATCTGTTTTAAAAACCCGGAAATGGGTCGCTGGATATAAAACTGTAAAAAACCGGCGGAGATAAAAACCACTGGAATTAAGAAAACGAGCACTATCCAGCCGCCTTGCCTGAGAAAATGTTGCCATTCTTTGAAAAATTCAAGCGGGGTAAATATATTCAGTAACGCGATAATAAGATTTCCCGCCAGATTGGCGCTGAAGTTGCGCACATATAGACCGGTTAGAGAGGGAATGGCAGGGTTTGATTCCAGCATTACTCAAGATCTCATTGTATAACCTTATCTGGTTATCTTCAATGCCAGTGTAACTCACCTAGGCTTTCGGGATAACCATATAACTAATTGAGTTATAACTGAAGAGAACATGGTTGATGTATGACAATAACCGGCCTCGCTATCAGGATCAAGATAAAAATCATATGCGGCCGTCGTTTCATGTCTTGACAACAGTCTGACAATACTATATCATCTACCACAATTTTTCATTTATTTACAGATAGTTAGTTGCTTTCCCTAATTCATGCTGCTGTTCAATAAGGAGGATCTGAAATGAGCCAAAAGGAACCAAGCCGCGAGGAGGCTTTAAAACTTTTAAAAACATATAACAAAAACGAAAGTCTGATTAAACACGCCCTGGCCGTGGAAGGTGTCATGCGCTATATGGCTCGCAAGCGGGGGGAGGATGAAGAAACGTGGGGGATCGTCGGCTTGATCCATGATCTGGATTACGAACAATTTCCGGATCACCATTGCAAAAAAACCGAAGAAATATTGCGCGAAAACAATTGGCCCGAAGAATTCATCCGCGCCGTTGTCAGTCACGGTTGGGGAATTTGCACAGATGTAAAGCCGGAATCGGAGATGGAAAAAGTGCTGTACGCCATAGACGAACTAACCGGCTTGGTGGTAACATCTGCATTGGTTCGTCCTTCAAAAAGTGTCCTTGATTTAAAAACGAAATCGGTCAAAAAAAAATGGAAGGAGAAACGATTCGCGGCCGGAGTGGATCGATCTATTATTGAAAAAGGGGCCGAAATGCTGGGAGTGGAGCTCTCAGAACTGATCACCGATACCATCATGGGTATGCGTGACGTCGCCGAAGAAATTGGGCTGAAAGGAAACGCATAAAAATAGGGAACTCGGATCGAGTATCAAATCAGCTTTCACCTCTACGAAATCCCACAAAAACCCAGTATACAATCCATACGAATACAACGGGCCCTGGGCCAACGTAAAGAAACATAACCAGGTTGCTTTTCCAAGGTTGAAAATACCCCGCCATCAGGGCCGGCCAAAGGATCGATGCCGCAATAGCCAAACGCATCTTTCCGGATATCGTAATCGCCGGTCTCCCCGGTGCCGATTCCTCTCTTCTGTTCAACATCCGCGGAACAAAAAAGATGCCTAGAATAATTATGACCAAAACCAAGATTTCCTGAATTCCCGAAAACATGGTCCTCCTTTAGAGGTTGTTTAGCATAAATGCGATGACGGAACAAGAAACCATCGATCACCCGACCCCAATTTACCTATTTTAATACCTTTTATTCACAAAATAGCGCTATTTTTTGTCCACATGCAAACGACCAGCGAAATTAAAATATTATTCTAACTTATTAGAATTTATACAAAATTTATTAATGCTGCAATTTGGTACAGATTTTGCGTTTGTCTATTTCGATATGGAAATACCTGCACAGGGGTATGACCTTCGAAACACACTCTATGTTAAGATACGCTATTTTTTCCAGAATAGCATACATTAGATTTTTCAGGATAGCAAAAATCGTTGATTCCGGGAGTGAGGTTAAATTACGCGTATAACCAATTATTGTCATAATATCAGAACGTTATAGTAGAGTGTGTTGACACATTCATTGAATTACCATAGACTTAAACTAAGTTAGATGGGTATTGTTACGTATTCCCTGTCTTCCGGCAATTCACTATGAAAATTGCTATCCCCAAGAGATCTGGAAGGAAAACCCCCTGCAGGACGGCGACACGTTTTTGAGGGGGTTTTTTTAATTTTTACGCAACAAAACGGACAACACATATGACGTCGATTCGAAATAAATCCGCATTCACGCTTCTGGAAGCTCTGATTGTCGTTTTTTTAATTACCTTCGTCTCTGCGGTCGCAACGCCCAACGTGATAAAGTGGCGTAATGCATCAAAATTAAGGTACGCCGCTGAAAACGCGAAAGGCGATCTTGAATTGGCAAAATTAAAAGCGATCCAGCAGAATAATACGGTATCGGTGGTATTTAGCGAAACCGGCTATCAGATATTTGTGGATACGAATCAAGATTGGAATCACAACTCAGGAGAGCGCTCTATCAGAAATCGGCAACTGCCTGCCGGGGTTTCCTTCGACCTTGCCAAAACCAGTTTTGCGTCCTCAGGAACGAAAACCCGTTTCAAGGGAAGGGGCACCGCCTTAAACGGTTCTGCCTATTTGGTAAATTCTAAGGGAGCCGAAAAGAGGATTAAAATAACCAAATATGGGCGTGTGGCTGTGGAAACCATAAAAAAATAGATGCGAGATAATTTATGATAACGCGTCACCATAGAGATATTACCTTCAAAAATAAATCCGGCTTTTCGATTATCGAAGTCCTGATGGCAATGGCAATTTTTGCGATAGGATTTTTGGCGGTGAGTACGCTGGTTGTTGCCACAACCAAGAATAATACCACCAGTAATATTATGACTCAAGCATCGATGCTCGCACGTGAAAAGATTGAGTATCTCAAAGCTCTTCCGTTAACTGATTTAGAAGACGCGTGCAAAGATGACACAGAGCCGGAAGTTTTACGCGACATCTATAAACGAGACTGTGACGTTAAAACGCTGAGTTCAACAATGAAGTCCATTGAAGTAAGGGTGCGATGGAAGCGACGCGGACAAGACCGCAGCGTAATTCTGGAAACCACTACCAGAGGATATGGGAAATGATGCCCAAACGATTTATGCGCATAAAATCAAAGAAAAATCCGATTGATCACCTGAGCTCAACTGAAGGGTTTACGATTACCGAAATAATCGTGGGGTTGGCACTGGCATCTGTGATCCTGACCGCCATGATTAGTGTGTTTTCAAGCCTCAGCCAATCGTATACGACCCAAAATGTTGCGGCTGGAGTTCAGCAGGCGACTCGGACCGGAATTGACTACATGATTCAAAATATCCGGATGGCCGGCTTTAATCCTTTCAGATTAGCCGAAGTCGGCATCAAAAATGATATTTCAAAGTCAAGTTTTCACTTTTCCTATGATGAAGACGAAGATGGAACCATAGCCAGCAAGGAGGACATTACATTCAAATTGGAGGACGGTACTCTCAGACGCATCACAATGGGAGGTAATTCGGAGCCGTTGATAGAAAATGTTTCCAATCTGGAATTTACTTATTTAGACATCAACGATGACACCACGTCCAATCCAATGGCCATACGAGCTGTTGAAGTCTCCATGACCGTCGCGGAAGCCGCCGGTCGCGAACAAAAAGTGAGTCGAACGTATTCCACTCGGGTAATTTGCCGCAATATGGGATTATAAAGCGCCGGAGTCCGATTACTTGGAGCGGCATATGACAGCGTAACAACCAACCATAAATATGAACACGAACAGGATTTTCGAACCATGCAACGTCTGATCACTATCGTGAACAATGAAGACGGTGCCATGTTAATCATGGCTTCCGTGATGATTCTTATTTTGTTAACGATTATCAGCATTTCAGCATCAAGGACCGCCAATACCGAAATACAAATTGCCAGTAATGAGTATTTTTATCAAAAAAATTTTTACTGTGCTGAGGGCGCTGCCATCGAAAGCGTTGATCGTCTGGAGCAGCTGGTTACCGTGGATACGAACGATCATGACTGGTTAATGAATGAAACCGAAGATGTTGACAGCGACAGCAATATATTCGGTTTTTGGTATCTAAGCGCCGATGAGCGTGAGGACGGTGATGCCGTTCCGGAAGCATCCTCAGTGTGTTCCTCCCATGCGGAATTAATGGGCGTTCACAATGGTGTGCTTCCCGGAAGTTCACTGGACATGAGCAAACCTACAAAGCATGTATTTTCAATTTACGGCCAGAGTGATGACCGGGGTCTGGCGATGATAAAAGTCGGCTACACAAAGGCCTATTAATTTGGCATCAAAAGAAGAGAATGGATCATGTTTACAGGCATAACCTATACTGTATCGGCATCGGAGAAACACAAGAGGTTTTCTGCTCGTTTATTATTTTTTCTTTTTCTAAGCGCGTTGATTCTTGGTGTAATTACTGACACCAGAACGGCACGTGCTGAAATTGAACTCGCAGATACGCCCATGTTGGCTTTGGTAAAATCGCCTCCGGCCAATATCATGATCGTGCTGGATGACTCCGGCAGCATGACATTTGAAATTCTAATCAAAGGCGCATATGACGGAAGCTATCCCACTCCGGACAGTGGAGCCAACGAGCACGGCTATTGCTACATCTATCCCTACCTCGGCGATAATGCCTATACCACATCAGACTGGTATATGGATTCGGAGAGCAGAAAATATTGGAAATCCCGTTATCACGGCTACAACGTCATATATTACAACCCGAGTGTGGATTATGAGCCTTGGCTTGATTTCTCCGGTCAGAATTTCGAGCCTGCCGATACGGAAAATCCCAAACCCCATCCGACCAAAGCCGACGTGACGACGCTTGACTTGGATGAAACCTCCTTTACTGTAAAACTAAAGATAGACGAAGATACAGAACAGGACCTGGACGTCAAACACGCGCATTACTTCGTTATGTCCGCAGACGAACCTTACCTTGTCGTTATCGATGGGGACGCCCAAGATATTAGATACTATAAGGTAATCGAAACTGAGGGTACCGGTTTACAGCAGAAAGTACTAAAAATTGAAGACGTAAATCCGACGAATCTTCCCCCTGTAATCAAATCAAAAAGAACCTACGCTGATGAACGGCAGAATTTTGCCAACTGGTTTACCTATCACCGACGACGGGAATATGTCGCCAAGGCCGCAATTGCCAAAGTGATAAAAACAGTGGAAGGCGTCCGGGTTGGAATTCTCGGTATTAATGGCGAAATCATCGTTCCGCTCAAACCGGTGGAAGCAAAAATTGATGGTGAAAAAAAGAATGAACAAGACTCCCTTCTGCAGGCATTGTATGCCTACGATTCTTACGGCAGCACACCGTTAAGAGAAGGTCTCAACGATGTAGGACAGTATTTTGAAACCAATTCAAAAACCCTAAGTCATCATGAAGGCGGCAATGCCGAGGGCGATGTGGCCCCATATTTCACCGAGGAAGAAGGAGGCGCCTGCCAGCAATGCTTTACGATCGTGATGACCGATGGCTATTACTCCTATCCGAGTCAGGATTACATCGATGTCGGCAACGCCGACGGAACCTCCGGTGCAACCGACTACGATCGCAATGCCCTGGCGGATACCCTTGCGGATACGCTCGCTGATGTGGCGATGTATTACTATGAAAACGATTTGCGGCCGGACAGCGGGGATCCTGATGATCCGGGGCTATCGAACTATGTGCCCGCATATGGATTTGACGAGGCAACGCATCAGCACATGCTGACCTACGGCGTGGCCTTTGGTGTTGACGGTAATCTAAACCACAGTGACTATAACGTAAACAGTATTTACAACAATAGCAGCTATACGGTTCCCTGGCCAACGAGTATCCCGCAAAGACAGCCACAAACCATCGATGACCTGTGGCACGCTGCATTGAACGGCAGGGGAGAATTTTACAGCGCTGACAATCCCCAGCAATTGACTGAGAAGCTGCTCGAACTGACCAAATCCATCTCCGAAAGATTATCCGGATCGGCGGCGCCGGTCTCTATTAACGGCAATCAGCTGTATGAGGTATTGAATGAGGATATTGTCCTCTATCAATGCAGCTATATTTACGAAGATGAAAGCCGCGAATGGATTGGCGATGTCAAAGCGTATGGGTTTGATGCCGATGAGGGATCATTTGACACAGAAAACCCCTTGTGGTCTGCCGCCACGCAGCTCCAGTCAAAAAATTGGAGTGAGCGAAAAATTGCGACCTATGATCCGCTGGACATGCAAGGCAAAGTATTTGAATATGACAACTTAACCGATGATCAAAAAAAGGCGTTGGGTTGGGATGAAGTTGAAGGCTCAGAGGCGCAACAAGAGGCCGCCAATAGAGTCGACTATCTCAAGGGAAAGGAGATCAGCGGCTTCAGAGAGCGCAGCCAGAAGCTGGGCGATATTGTTCATTCCGCCCCTGTTTTTGCAAACGATCTGGTTTATGTGGGTGCCAATGACGGTATGCTGCATGCATTTAATGCCAAAGATCCCGGTGATGACACCGATGCTCCGGTTTTAGGTGAAGAACTCTTCGCATATGTCCCCAATCTCGTATTCCAAAATCTTGCCGCATTTACAAACCCTGATTACGACCATCATTATTATGTCGACCTCACCCCGACCGTACAAACGGGAGTGACGTTGCCGAGCGGATCCGACAAGACCATCCTAATTGGTGGCCTGGGAAAGGGCGGCAAAGGCTATTTTGCTCTGGATATCACCGATCCCTTCTCCATGGATACCGCGACCAAAGTCGCCGATAAAGTTCTGTGGGAGTTTCCGGTCAGCGCCGATGACGATATGGGATTCTCATACAGCAAACCGGTTGTCGTACGTTCTTATGACGATCAAAATCCGTGGATTATAATTTTTGGCAATGGGTATGGCAGCCCGAACGGTAACGCCGTATTGTATATTCTCAACCCTGCCAAGCAGCCGTCAGAGGATCTCTTGGTAAAAAAATTCGAACTCGGAGGCGGTCCGGATAACGGCGTGTCGAGTGCGACACCCGTTGATGTCGATTTTGACCGTATCGTCGACTATGTTTATGTAGGAGATTTAAAAGGAAATATATGGAAATTTGATCTTACCGCTGAGAACGCGGTTGATTGGGATGTGGCCTTTTCAGATGGATCGACACCAAAGCCGCTGTTCACGGCAGTTGGACCGGATAGTGCCATCCAACCGATCACATCAAAGGTGGAAGTTACCCCTCACCCGAAGGAGGAGGGATATATGGTTTTCTTTGGCACCGGAAAGTTTTTAGGAGAGGGCGATTTCGTTGATGCCAGCGTCCAAACGGTTTACGGCATATGGGATTACGGTGATGACGAAGATGACCACGAATATATTGGAACCGTCACAAGGGGGGCGGGTGGTTCCGTCACAGGGCTTTCCAACCTGTCGGGAACGTCAACTCTCCTGCAGCAAAAAGTAAAAGATTTCGCCTATGCACTTCCCAACGGCGAAGTGATCAATGTCAGAGTCTTGAACCCGGAAAATCCGGATGAAACGAAACCAAAATGGATAACGGAGCCCGATGTCTCAGCCGATCAAAATCCCGATCCGTCAACAACGGAGACAAATCATCTCGGATGGTATTTTGATCTCTCAGACAGAGAGCGAGTGGACACAGACGTTCTCCTGCGTGAGGGAAGGCTGATCGTAATCGGCTTTATTCCGGATAATTTCCGGTGCAAAGGCGGCGGCGGCAACTCCGTTTTTATGGAGATTGATGCACTTACAGGAGGTAATCTGGATGAAGTCGTGCTGGATGTAACCGGCGGGGGAATTTTAAATGAAAATGACCTCGTAACGTACCTCGAAAACACCAAGGAAATAACCAAACCGCCTTCCGGATTACTTTTTAAAGGAAAACTCCAGATGCCGGCCATACTCCGAATTGATGCCGCATTTCAAAAGTCCGACGAATCCGATGATAATGACGGCCTGGATAAGCCCGATGAAGACAGCCACCCATGCGGTGAAGAAAAATACCTGAGCACATCCGCCGGTGAAATAAAGACGATTTGCGAAAAATCAATAAGTCTTGGCATAGGCCATTGGAGGGAAATTTATCGCGAGTAATAGATCGTAGTAATAACCCCGACGTTTCAAAAGCCGGAGAGTAAACAACTTTGTATTATTCTCAAAATATCATTTAACTGCTTCATTTTATTTTCGCTCATTTGGGGTATCACCAAGCGTCTGCCCTGACAATCATTAACGTCATTAGAACGTCTTTTGGCTTAACCGCTGAAAGACGTTTGTTTGTTGACTAACCTTTTTTGCTAATTAGATTAATTTATATTATCTACAAAAACCATGTGACCTCTCTTAAACTAGGCTTTGAAGAAGTGCCGATTCGCGCATGTGTGACTGTATGATCGTATCTTTTCATCCTCTTTTTGAAGGTCAGAAAAATATTCTTTGTGCCGGGCGAGACCCCGGGCCTGATGATCTGAGAGCCATTAAAGACGCCGCCGCCGTTATATTACCTCAAGGATGTAGCCGTTCTCTTTACGAACTGGCGCGAAATAACTGCAAACATGTTTTTCCCAATTACAACGCCAGATTTGAATATCCCGGGAAACTGGGCCAGATAAGATTGTTTCGAAAAACCGGGGTTGCCCATCCAACCTCTAAACTATATGAAACCGCAGGCACCTTAAATCCGAAATGTGATGGGACAAAAGAAATGGTACCCTTTCCCTTTCCGTTTGTTTTCAAATTTGATTGGGGCGGTGAGGGGAACACGGTTTTTTGGGTTCAATCCCCGAAAGCATTTCAAGATTTACTACAAAAGGCAGCGACATTCGAAAAATCTGGACAAAAGGGATTCTTACTTCAAGAATACATTGCGAATCTAAATCGGAGTCTTCGGGTTGTTATTATTGGGGGACAGTTTTTCGCATATTGGCGAATTCAAAATGATGTCGATGTGTTTCACGATAATATATCTAAAGGTGCGATTATCGATATTGACGGTGATCCCCATTTGCAACGGCTTGGAATTGAACTTGTAAAGTATTTTTGTAACAAAACAAAGATCAACCTGGCAGGCTTTGATGTTATCTTTTCAACACACTCTGAAAAGGCAACACCCATGTTGCTGGAAATAAACTATTTCTTTGGGCGAAAGGGCCTCGGCGGGTCGCAGGTCTATTACAATATATTGCAAAAAGAAATAATCAACTGGCTAAATTACCTGGATTTACCCATTAAATGAGCAGCTTATGTTTAGTCGCCCTCCGAATTTTTCATTTTGTGGTTATCTGCAAAGACCAAATGAGACTATCAGTGGAATAGGCTTTGAAAGTTATCATGAAACGTAAGAAAACCATCCAACCATTTGCGTATGATCTCAGTGGTAATGATCTAAAGCGCGAGCGACGCAAGGCTCGTGAACTAAGAGAGTCCCAATGGTGGAAACGTCGCCTGGCAAAAGGGGTCTGCCACTATTGCAGCCGTTCCTTTCCGCCCAAAAGGTTGACCATGGATCATATCGTGCCGATATCCCGTGGCGGTAAAAGCACCAAAGGAAACGTCGTTCCGTGCTGCAAGGAGTGTAACAACGCCAAAAAGCAACTGCTGCCCATTGAGTGGGATACCTATGTAAAGCAGTTTCAGCGGCGAAAGACGTGAGACCGCTAGTTTAAATTCAAAAAAGCACCCATAAAAATTTGAAACCATCCGAATTTTATGCAATAATCTATATAGTAACTGGTTCTCCATTCCACCACGGTTTCCATTAAACAGCTTCTAAACCGATTACCCTTAAAATCTATCATAGAATTCTAGCATGAACGTTACCTGCCCCAATTGTAAAAAGCGTTACAGTATCCATGAATCCAAGGTGCCGGCAAACGCAAAATCCGCAAAATGTCGGCAATGCGGTCATCGTATGCCGTTGATGCGCACGCCTTCAAAAGCACCTCCCGAGGACCCCCAACTCATTAAATTCACATGCGGAAATTGCACAAAAAAATATAGAGCCCTCCGCAGTAAAATTCCGCCCAATATCACGGCGGTCACGTGCAAAGCCTGCGGGCAAAAAATTTCACTACCGTTGGCACCGGCTGTTAAAGAACCGTTAGATAAGGTGGTAACCGAATATCACAAGACCCCGGATCCTCAGGTAAAACAGGAGCGGATACCCAAGGAAACTCCGCCGCCTATTCCTCAGCCTCGAAAAAATATCTGGATGTTTGCTGCTGCCGCTGGCATCGTTCTGGTTGTAATTGCCGCAATTTTACTAATCCCCATGTTCATAAAGATGAAGAAACCGGATCAGGTAACCCCCAGCGTTGCTGAAAAAGCAGCTGAAAAAGCAGCACTGCTGAATCAGGAACCATTTGTGGCCTTGAACCTGAATGTCCCGGGTATTATCGATGCCATTGAAAATCGGGTCGATAAAGAGAAGAAAACGCTTAAATACCGGATGACGATGTCGATTTTAAAAAAGTTGGATTTAAATCAACTCGAACTTTATTTGTATGCAGACCCTGAAAATCACATATTACCGGTAATTGTGACCCGGGGCAGCAATCGCAGGCATTTGCAGGAAATATTCAGCAAGAAGGAGCCGTTTAAAGATTATTTTGAACCCCAGGCGGACGGCACGTTTCTCCTTAAAAGAGACGCGCTAAACGATGCCGGCAAATACAATCTTCCCAGCCAACCATATGAAGTCATCCTGTTTGAAAACGAAGCGGTTTTTGCACCGCGATCGTTTTCCGGCGTTTTTAATGAAAATACCAGTTTTATCCAGGACACTCAGGTCGCCGCATTTTCCAAAGCTATCGGAAATCCGCAGGATCTGGCAGTCGTTGCCATCCGCATAGCGGAAAATCTTCATAAAGAATGGCAAACTCGCATTCAAAAACATCCCGCCATCGAGGAAAATCCCCAGGCTGCCATGGTCGCCAGTATGGGAGCCGGTGTTTTGGCTGAACTTAGCAGCTCACTCAAGTTGGTTGACACCTTCGGCCTGGCATTTCGGTTTATCGGCAATCAGGTTCGTACTCTAAACTACGCCCAAACCTTTCGTCCCGATATCGACAGCCAAATGATTTACCGCCGCCTTGCATCCGGTGATCTTCAAAAAGCAGTCACACACAGTATCATCAGAAAACTTATCGAACTTTTTCAAGACGAGCGCTACACACACGCTATGCAGTTAAAGGAAAACCGGTTATCGTTTGAATTCAGCTGGGCAAAAAAAGACGATCAAGCTTTTTTAGCCGCCCTTTCAGAAGCCACTCTCGGACAACTCTTTGCCCGCAGCATGGCACTCGAACCCTCTGAAGGTCCGGTTGAGATAGAGTATAGCGACGAGCCTCAACTGATGACCACAATTGATGCAAAAAGGCTCAAGCCTATAATTCCTGAAATGGTAAAACAAAGTCTCTTCCCGGGTCATTATTGGAATTCAGGAGACAAACCCCAAATGTCATTGGACCTGGACCCCGTGGATCTCCCCAACGCCGAACTGGCCGAATTGAGCTATGAGGTGACGTCCATCCAGACACCTGAGGGGCAAAGCGTGTTGCGATCTGACAAAAACTACTCCAAACCCAAGTTGTATCCGGGCAGCGTCTTTCCAGGTAGTCTATCGTTAGGCATCAAAGAAGGAACTCCGCCGGATGCTTTGGGCACCGCAAAAATCAAGTTCCAATTGTCCTTACCCGTAGAACTTCAGGTGCTTAATTTCGAAAAAGGCTCCCAAACAGAAAACGTAAAAAAGGCCGGAGAGGTTCAGGTCGTGTTAAATCGGCTTGAAAACGATGTTGTCAGCGTGGGTTATGAAGGAGGCAAATCCATTCGCTTAATGGCCTACGATCAAAGTGGTAGAGTGCTGGCTTCAAAAGAATCAATAAGTTCGGCTTCATCAATCTCCACTCGCTTTCAGGGTCCTGTTGAAACCCTCAAAGTGGTTGTCGCCAAAAAAGTGTTGGAATTTCCATTTGAAGTTGAGGTAGATTTAAACGGGGGCAAAGAACTGACACTGTCGCGAAAACCGGAAATACCGACCCGCATACGTTATGCCAATCAGCCGATCCGCACTTTTTCTGATTTTAACGACAGCGATCTTGGCAACCTAAGTGTCAAATGGGTAGAAGGCACACAATATTCATGGACCGATTTTCTTTCTATTCAACTCCCCCGGGGGCCCTTCAGCGGCAATGCCAGCTGGGAAGTTCACTTCTTCGGCCGGAACAGTCCCAAATTTCCGTCCGGAAATTCGGTTCAGGGCATTAAAGAGGTCAGTTATCAACTTGACAAAGGCGAGCTCAAAAATTGCCATGCTGCCTTCGGCAAGGTTCAGCTAAACATAGACGCGAGCATCCACCGCCTGAGTTTCGTTGACAATAATGGCCCTCCTAAACCCCAGGTGCTTTCCTCAGGGGATACGGTCATCGTTAATTTTAACAAAAATGCAGTTACTTACAGCACCGGTAAAGCGAACGTCATCCAAATAATCGCTTATGATGCCCGAGGAAAGCGTTTAAAGCAGGATAGCTTCTCCCACAGCAGCGGCGGAAGCCGGGTTGTCTATTTCTGGGGACTGCCGCACAAGTTTGAAATTGATGTCGCGACTCGCAAGTTAACGAAATTGATCGAATTTGATATCAATCAGCGGCCTTTAGACGAACAAGCATATCTGGCATTCAAGCAAGCTATTGAAAATTATCGTAAAATTGTCAGAACACTCAAGTTTATCGACCACAAACGGCGCCGGGATCGGTCCTATTATGGAGAAGACCTGGCAGGATTATATTATCTCTATGACCCCAAGAACAAAAGGCCTAAAAAGTTGATTCAAAAAGAAATCGCTCATTCCGATCCTGCCGGGCAAAAGCGTTTTGGCTATAAGGTCACACCTTACAAAGGATACTATTTTTCAGTTCTCACCGGCAATGAAATCGACGGTGCCAGGCAGAACTACACACGCAGATCTAATCAGAAAAAATTCACCTGGAAAGAAGGTAGCTTCACTGCGGTTCCGCTTACCCGTCATCCGGATCTGGTAGCCACACCGCAAGACGCGTCTCAGCCGACCTTCTTCCTGCAATGGGGCCAGGTATATATGAAGCCGCTAAACGGTGAAGCGCTGAGCTATTTGCCAGAAAATTATTACAACCAGGGTTGGGTGGAGGCAAATTTTATCGGCTCTTGAAAAATATAGGGGTCACATCTTAATTATTAACTTTTGGCGCCTCTTCCTAATTTTGCATCTGCTAATGAAACACCGCGAAGGCTATACGCTTCACCTCGTCAACAAACAGGACGGGATGATTGTGGACTGTGCAATTAATTTCGATCATAATCAAATGGGAGGCATCGACCTTCGGATTCTCATGACGAGACGTTGCCCCGTCATTCGAAATCGTCATCTGATTCATCGAGTTGAAGCGCTTTTTTAGCGCGGGTCTTGCGCACGATGATGAAGCAAACGGTGAGGGTCAACAAAATCATCATTGGCAGAAATAGTTCCGCCAATAACAGTTGGCCTTCAGCAGGGGTAAGCTCGGTGGACTCAATCTTTTCGATTTTTTCTTTTTTAGCTATTCTCTGGTGAACGGTAATTACTGCCGCACCAAGGTATATTGCCACAAACACCAAAGCCAAAATGGCCAGTCGTTTTTCAATTTTGCTCATTCGCGGGTATCCTCATTTCAAAAACATCTTGATTGTTTATAATTTTATGCTCGAATAGAATTATAAAAACATCGTCAGATGCCTGTTTCCGTTGTTACTCGGTTCGGTTTGTATGCTTCAGGTTTTGAACAAACAGCGCCAAACTTTCCCTATTTGCCGGTTCGCGGTGATATTGAAAACAAGCTGGTTATCTTCAAAGCCGAAGAAATTTACTTGAGCTTTCGAGATAACCGTATTAAAGATTTCACAGTTAATCAAGAACTTCATACGGTTGTGAGGCCTAATGGCGCTAATGCAAACCGTCACGTGACAGTTGTCGAGATCATAATGTCCATTCTACTATATGGGAAAACGATATGAAGGAAAAAGGAAAGCTTCATTACGGCTGGATTGTCATCTTTATGGGCCTGTTGACGACCATCGCCGCGCATGGTTTCGGTCGCATGTCCTATACGATCATTTTACCGGCCATGAAGGACGGGCTCCAGTTTAACTACACCCAGTTGGGATTGTTGGGTACCGGTAATTTTATCGGCTACCTGACCATGGCGATAATCGGAGGCTTTTTGGCCGCCAGATTCGGCACCCGTATCGTTATCACACTCGCATTGATTCTAATGGGCGTCACTATGATTTTGACCGGCCTGGCACATTCATTCGGCTTTGCATTTGCCATGCGTCTGTTGACCGGCCTTGGCAATGGTGCATCTTACGTTCCGGCCATGGCGCTTGGCTCGGCTTGGTTTTCAATCACAAGACGCGGTTTTGCAACTGGAATTGTATCGGCTGGGATCGGCACGGGCACAGCCATAGCCAGTTTAGTGGTTCCAAGAATCTTAGCCGCGTTTGGTCCAGAAGGCTGGCGTTATTCCTGGTACATACTGGGAGCCACAGTAATTGGCATTTCAGTGATTGTCTTTGTGTTTGTGCGCAGTCGCCCCGATGAAAAAGGTTTGCAACAGGTTGGTGCCGAACAAACTAAGCAAGCATCTCCTGGACCCAGAAATGAGAAGGTCTCGTCTCTTCAGTGGACAGAAGTGATTGGCAAGGGCTCAGTTTGGTATCTAGGGGTGATCTATTTTTTCTACGGCATTTCCTACATTATTTATTTGACCTTTTTTGCCGCCTATCTCGTAAAAGAGATGGGTTACAGCCAGGAATGGGCAAGCGGCCTGTATGCCCTGCTTGGAGGTTTGAGTATATTTTGCGGCGTCATTTGGGGCGGAATCTCCGATAAACTCGGCCGCAGTAAAGGATCCGCCCTTGCCTACTTAGTCCTCGGTTTATCCTATATTATTTATGCATTAATCAAAGTTGAATTCGGCTTTTATTTGTCCGCCATCGTTTTTGGACTTACCGCCTGGAGTATACCAACGATTATGGCTGCTGCGGCCGGAGATTTTGTAGGACCGCGTCTGGCACCGGCCGGACTGGGATTCATTACCTTGTTCTTCGGTATCGGCCAGGCATTGGGACCGGCATTGGGCGGTTATCTGGCGGATGCCACGCAGTCTTTTAGTGTGCCTTTTCTGGTGGCGGGCGGCATATCGTTGGTCGGAATGGTGGCCTCTTTTTTTCTCAAGAAACCGGCAGCAAGCAGCTGAAAACAGTTCAATTGCAGACCGAGCCGAGAATGTCTCAGCAAAATTAGGACACGGATTTGCAGGATTTGCATAGATGGCTTAACAAAATTAAAAGGAGGGGTCATGTTCTACCAATCACTAATGACCGAAGAGGAAAAAAGCATCCAGCAGGAGGTCCGCAAGTTCGTGCGGGATGAGATTGCTCCTGATTTTATACGGGCACTGGATACCGATGAAATCAAGTACCCCCGCGAATATGTAGAAAATTTGGCGGCTCACCACCTGCTGGGCTTGCGTTTTGAACCCAGGTGGGGCGGTCGCGGACTACCGTGGACAGCCGAGGTTATTGCTGAAGAGGAAATCGGTGTTTTGGGCACCACCCTGGGGTGTGCGTTTGTCATGCCCTCTATCGTGGGCGAAGCCCTGCATGTGTTCGGAACGGACGAACAAAAAGAAAAATTTTTAAAACCTATCCTGCAGGGCAAGTTGATCAGCGCCGAAGCTCTCACCGAGCCCAGGGGCGGATCAGACTTCTTCGGAGCCACCACCAGTGCAGTGCTTAAGGGAGATCATTTCGTAGTCAACGGGCAAAAACGCTTTGTGGTAGGGGCCACCGAAGCTGACCTGTTTTTGGTGTATTGCCGCACCAACTTCGATAAAGACGCCCACAAATATCAGCGTATCAGTGCGATCTTGGTGGAGCGGGGTCCGGGTGTTGAATCTGAGTATCAATACGGGCTGCTGGGCACGCGGGGCGGCGGCACGGGTCGACTGGTGTTTCGGAATGTGAAGGTTCCCAAAGAAAATCTGATCGGTGAGCTTCACAGCGGAGCTTTGGTATTTCACCAAATGATGATCCCTGAACGGCTGACCTCAGCTGCCGCCAGTCTGGGGGTGCGGGCGGCTTTGGAGGTGGCCGTTAAATACACTCAGAAGCGTCATGCATTCGGTCAAGCCATCCGACGTTTCCAGGCTGTGCAATTCATGGTGGCTGACGCCATAACCAAACTGGACGCCGCCCGGGCTTTGGTATATATGGCCGCCAGGGCAGTGGATACCGGCGCACCCAACGTCCGCAGGATCGTCAGCGAGGCCAAACGCTATGCCACTGACGCTGCCTGGGAAATCGCCAACAAGTCCATGCAGATTATGGGCGGGATAGGCTATACGGACGTCTATCCCATAGAAAAAACGGTCCGCGATATCCGCTTGAGCCAAATCTGGACCGGCACCAATGAAATCATGAACCTCTTGATCCAGCATGAGTATTACAAGGAAGTGCTTGAAGGTGCCGAAGATGTGCGCAACTACGAGCTGGATGCCGCAAACTCCGACGCTGAAACTGAAAAATGCTACACCGATGAGGACATGTGGCGCGTTCACGACGGATAGGTTTTACTGATAGATCAATGAAATCTCCGGTGTCGGCGGATGGATGATTTCCATTTTTTTCTTTGCTGAATAATGTCTTCGAATGACATCGTCGACGACCTGTTCAACTGAACTAAATTTTTCTCTGCCAAATACGGATCTGTAAGTTTCAATCTGGGTTACGACAAGCGGAGCGACTTGTTCGTGGGCGATGAGTTGTTCTTTTGTGAATCCCTGCACGAATCCTTCCGTAACCAATTCCACCACATCGTAGTCATAGCCCAAGTCTTTGAAATCGCTCTGTCCGGGCTCAAGCCCGGCGGCTGGTATCCGATTTACAATCCTTTCATCCAAACCTAAAAACAACGCCATTTCCCGCACCAGTCGTTTTGATAATCCGGCGATGGGACTTAGGTGCACCGCACCGTCACCATACAGAGTGTAATAGCCGATGCCCACGTCCTCATCCTTGTTGCCGGTGCCGGCGACAATTTTCTTTTCGGTAGCGGCTTTGGTATTCAGTACGTTCGCCCGCACCCTTGAAATCATGTTTCCCCGGTTATAGTCATTCTCAAAGGCTTCGGGGTTGGTTAGTTTATATGCCGCTACAAGGGATTCAATGCTGTGGGTCTCGTAGCGTATTGTCAGGCTTTTGGCCATAAATTCGGCGTCTTTGGCATCTTCCATTTTGTTGACGCTCGAGGGAAGAATGTAGCCCACAAGTTCAAGGTTATGTTCGCTTTCAGCGTTGTGCCTGTCGAACGCCCTCTTAATCAACGCCGCCGTAGTGCTTGAATCGACTCCACCGGAGAGGCCCACCACGCAACCGGTTGAATCGACGTTTAATACCGTCTCGATGACAAAATTGCCAATTTCTCTACAAACTGTCTCGCAGTCCATCCTGGGAAGCCTTATTGAATTCATCGTAATCTCCTGATGGAATTTAGGCTGAGTTGAAAAGAATTTCGAGATGATAGACACCGCTTTCAAGGCGTGCTTTTATAGGTAAATTCCCTTTTCGAAACACGTTCATCATGGCAATATTGGAAAACATAACTTCTGCCATAAACCCTTTGATTCCACGTTCCTTGGCCAGGCGAATCAACATGGTGTAAAGATACGACGCAATTCCGAACCGCTGGTACTTTTCATCCACCACGAAAACCACTTCCGCAAACGGGTTGCCCGAAATCTTGATGTAGCGCGCCTCGGCGATAATGCGTCCTTGGCCCTCTTCGCCAATCAAGCCGACGATGGACATGATCTGGTTCCAATCCACATTGACATACTCCTGCATTTTGGCATGCGGCATGCTGCTGACGGTGCAAAAGTACCTGGAGTACACCGCTTCGTCTGAAAATCGATAAAACAGGTTGCGCATGCCTTCTTCATCAGACGGTCGGATGGCTCTAAATCGTATTTTGAGATCGTCTTTGGTGGTAAACGTATCTGTGATATCCGCCGGATAGAGACGCGCACCCTCCGCTAGAAAGATTTGGTCACGGTATAATATCTTTTTATTTTTGGCTGCCTGCACCAGATCGGCCCTGTCATCCGGATGGGCAATATCAATTAGGGCTTGGGCCCGCTCCCGGACGGTACGTCCCTCCAAATAGGCAACACCGTACTCCGTGACGATTGCACCCACGGATTCGATCGCATTGAACTGGTTAGGCAGATCGGCGATGGACAACAAAATGTTGGGCATGCCGTTTCGATCCCGGCTGGTCAGGGCAAAAATGGCGCGCCCGCCTTCCGACAGTTCGGCTCCCATTATGAAATCCATGACTTCAGCAGGTCCGGAAGCAACATTGCCCTTGCCGATGTATAAGCCGATGCGGCCATACAAATCAACCTTTCGGGCCGCAAAAATTGCGACAAATAGAGGATTGCTGCCGATCATTACCGGATTGAAGACTCTGGCAATTCGTTGAAACTCAACCAGAGGGTTACTATCCAACCATTCCATCAACGCCTGGGTACCGACGGCATAAGAGGTCAGCGCTTTTCCTCGATACGTTTCCTTGCGCCGGTTGGTGACCGCCCCGCTTTTCATCAGATCCATCAATGGATCTGTAAATAACGGTGAGTGTATACCCAGATGACGCTTAGCTGTCAAATGCCGGACCAGTGCCTCGTAAAGAGGACCGATGGAAAAGGCCAGGCAGCTTTCATCCTCAATTAACGAGGCCACGTGTTGCGCCACCTGATCCCAAACATCATCAATTTCCCAGCGATCCAAATAGATTAGCGGATCTGTTGATTGGACCAAATAATCAAATTCAGATACCTGAACAAATGTGTCACCAAACGTGCGGGGAATATGGGTATTGATTTCACCCACGCAGATACTGGCCTGATCCATGGCTTCGCGGGCGACATCGATGGCGACCCCGAAACTGCAGAAGCCGGCCTCATTTGGAGGTGTAATCTGAAGGACAGCGACGTCAACAGGTCGCAGGAAGGATTCGATTACCTGAGGTATTTTCACGAACCGACTCGGTATCATATCCACCCGGCCTTCTTCGATGGCTTCGTCTGCCACCCAGCCGGAAAAGAAGGTTTTCAGGCGAAA
>Ga0209536_100000648_pt1 | contig 56757 bp, 52 predicted proteins | sample DeeMarSeWOR28_12_FD_187461 | JGI IMG/M metagenome (GOLD analysis project Ga0209536, IMG submission 187461) | Marine sediment microbial communities from White Oak River estuary, North Carolina - WOR-2-8_12 (SPAdes) (version 2) | ecosystem: Environmental > Aquatic > Marine > Intertidal zone >... | reverse complement strand
GATTTGCAACCTTCGCTGCACCCCCGAAAAACTTTGTAAAGCAGCAGCAATAGTAACAAACGGGATATCCAACTCCAGCCCTACTGTGACGGCAGCTAAGGCATTGTATACATTGTGTACTCCGGCCAGCGAAAGGGTAATATCGCCAAGGATTTTATCGTCGCTGCAGACTTCAAAGCGTGTCTTAAGCCCGGAGGTAACGATTCCTCTGGCATATACATTTGCCTGGCTGGTGAGACCATAAGTCAGGAATCTTTTCTTGACCTCTGGTAAGATTGAGGCAACGTTGTGATCATCAAGGCAGAGGATGACTGCGCCATAAAATGGAATTTTATCTATAAAATCCAGAAATACAGCTTTAATCTGATCTATCGAGCTATAATAATCGAGGTGTTCCAGGTCAATATTGGTCACAACCTCAAGGACCGGGGCAAGCTTCAAAAACGATCCATCCGATTCATCCGCCTCTGCCACGAGAAAATCTCCTTCTCCCAACTTGGCATTGGTTCCACCCAGACAGTCGACTTTGCCACCGATAACAAGTGTGGGGTCTAAACCAGCTTCAGCAAGCAGCCAGGCTACCAAGGATGTGGTAGTTGTTTTGCCGTGACTTCCGGCAATTGCGATACCAAACTTGGTAAGCCGCATCAGTTCTGCCAGCATCTCAGCCCTTGGAATGACAGGAATAAGGGAGTTAGTCGCAGCTTCAACTTCAGGGTTATCACCTGTAATGGCCGAGGAGATGACAACAACATCAGCTCCTCTTATCCAGGCGGCATCATGGCCTATGTGTATGGTTCCCCCGAGGCCAGCAAGGCGGCGTGTTATATCAGATTCTTGCAGGTCTGAACCGCTTATTTTGTAACCAAGATTGAGCAACAGTTCAGCGATGCCGCTCATGCCGATACCGCCGATGCCTACAAAGTGTATATGTTTGCTTTTACTGTACATATCCGATGGTTTTACTCTTATGCGTTATTCAGAATGCTAAAATTTTCCCAGCATGTGCTTGTAATGTGTTATTCAAGAGTTTCATGCACCTAGTAACGATTGTTTCTGTGGCTTCGGGTTTGGCAACCTTTCCAGAGTTTGCTGACATCTCTGCCAGAAGTTTTGTGTCGGACAGAAGTCGCATTATTGCCCGGCCGAGTTTTTTTCCATCCAGTTCAGACTGTCTGAACATGAGGCCGCCACCAGCTTCGACCAGGTAGCTTCCGTTGATCTCCTGGTGATTGTCAGCAGCAAAAGGATAAGGCACCAGGATTACTGGCTTGTGGAATACTGTGAGTTCCGCAAGGGTAGTTGCTCCTGCCCGGGAGATCACAAGGTCGGCCTGAGCATAAATTTCTGCCATATCACTGAAAAATGATTTGACCTGGGCAGTGATCCCAAGTTCAGCATATTTTTCCCGGACATATACTTCGTCATGCTCGCCTGTCTGGTGGATAATCTGCGGCAATGGTGTGCGTTCAACCAGGGTGTTTTCAGCTGCCGCAAGCATGAGGCTGTTCAAGGGTCGTGCACCCTGACTGCCACCTAGAATCAAAAGGGTCAGAGGTTCCTGGTATTTTTTCTGGCGCATCTTTTTTGCTTCCTCGACAATAGCCCTGCGCACCGGATTACCGCTTAAGATAGTCTTGGATTCCGGGAAATATTTTTCACTGCCGGGCAGGGAAACAAATATCCTGTCTGCAATATAGCCCAGCACTCTGTTCGCCAGGCCGGGTATGGAATTTTGTTCATGGATGCAGGTTTTGATACCAAGCAGGCGTGCTGCCAGAATTACAGGTCCTGATACATACCCTCCAACTCCAAAAACTAGATCCGGTTTAAATTTCCGGATAATCCCGGCAGCCTCGAAAAGGGCGGCCGGCTGTTGCAGCAGGGCCATTATTTTTGCCGACAGTTTTTTGCCCTTTATTCCCTGGCTTTTAATAGTCATGACGGTAAACCCGAGGTCAGCCAGTGCGGTTTTATCCACCTTTCTATCTGTGCCGATAAAAAGTACCTCACAATCGGGATTGGCCTGCATCATGGCTTGCGCCAGCGAGATACCGGGGAACAGATGGCCTCCGGTCCCGCCGCCGGTAATGATAAGCCGTATGTTATGTGTATTTTCGCTTTTCATTTCAATGGACAACCGCCTTTACAGAATTGCCAACTTCTCTTTCCCGCAATTCAAGAACAGCTTTCTTAAATACATTTCCTCGTTCAGCGTAACTTGAAAACATGTCAAAACTTGCACACGCTGGTGAAAGAAGAACAGCATCACCCGGCACCGCAAGAGTTGCTGCCCGTAACACTGCATCTTGTAACGTCTCGAGAATTTCAACATTGGTAAAAGCCAGAAAAGCTCGGGCCATAGTATCTTTCGCTTCTCCAATGAGTAGCATATGCTTAACTTTTTGCCGTACAGGCTCAGCAAGAACTGAGTAATCTCCACCTTTGTCTCGGCCTCCGGCAATGAGAATAACAGGCTGTTGCACGGATTCAAGAGCCGAGTAAACCGCTCCGACATTGGTGGCTTTTGAATCATCGATATAGCTGACTCCAGCAATTTCAGTCACCAGTGTCATGCGGTGCTCAAGGGGTTTGAAAGAATCAAGTCCTCGTTGGATATCAAGCTGCCGACAACCCATCAAACGGGCACCAAGAATGGCTGCAGCTGCATTCTGAAGGTTGGGGGAATCTTTCAGCCTGGTTGCGCCTAACTCATAGGATTCACCATGCATATTGTCCGGCAGAATTGTAGAACTGCTGTTTTTTAAAACAATTCTACTATCATGGATAGAAGCGCCGGCGAGATCAGCAAGATTCTTGCCGAAAAAGTATTTTTGGCTGACTGGCCAAAGATTTCTGCGGTTCATGATTTCAGCATCATCAGCATTAAGAACTGCATAATCATCAGGCCCCTGGGCCGCAAAAATGCTGAATTTGGAATCCACATATGATGCGAAAGAGGCATACCGTTCCATATGATCCGGGGTAATATTAAGCAGAATAGCGGTTTTCAAAGGCAGACCCTTTTCAGAACCGCTGGTATCAAGCTGAAAGCTGCTGACTTCAGCCACAACAATATCTGCATCCTGTGTTCCGGAAAGATATTCTAAAAGCGGGGTGCCAATATTGCCTCCAATAAAGGCCTTTCTGGAAGCGGCTTGAAAAATGTCACCCAGAAGGGTGGTTACTGTTGTTTTGCCGTTGGTGCCTGTCACTGCAATTACAGGTGTCCGCATGAAGTATGTTGCCAGGGCAAGCTCTCCTATAACGGGTATATTCCGGCGCTTAGCCTCGGTCAAGGGAGCAATGGTGAGCGGGATTCCGGGACTGACGAAAATAAGGTCAGCAGAGATGAAAAGTTCTGTACTGTGGCCATCTGTCTCACAGACTATATTGTTGTCTTTAAGCCAAGCTAAAAATTCTGGCTTGATGGAGCTTTGGGAAGATGATTCAGACACAGCAACACGGGCGCCACGCTGCAGAAAGAACCTGGCAGCAGCCCTGCCGGTTTTTCCCAGGCCAACCACAAGAACATGCCGATCCTGCAATTGGGAGATAGTGCTTGATTTTTCCAGTGCTTGTGTCATTTCAATTGTTCTTATTGTCTCGTAAAGTTGAACTCTACCTGAGTTTTAAGGTTGCAAGGGCGACCAGAGCAAGGATGATGGATATGATCCAGAAACGCACCACAACCTTTGGTTCGGCCCAGCCCTTTTTTTCAAAATGGTGGTGAAACGGGGCCATGAGGAATATTCGTTTGCCACCGGAAATCTTGAAAAAGCCTACCTGAATAATGACTGATAGAGCTTCCATGACAAAAATACCACCGACAATCGCCAGCAGGATTTCCTGTTTTGTAATGATTGCAATGGCGCCAAGCGTCCCCCCGATAGCCAGCGAACCCACATCTCCCATAAACATCTGGGCCGGATACGAGTTAAACCAGAGAAAGCCCAGGGAACTGCCCACGAGAGCACCGCAGTAAACAGCAAGTTCACCGGTCCCGGGGACAAATGGTATCTGGAGATAATCAGCCAGAACTGCATGCCCGGCCAGATATGAAAATACAAGATATACTGAGCCGGTAATGATTATTGGTCCTGCAGCCAAGCCATCTAACCCGTCAGTGAGATTGACGGCATTGGAAGCTCCGACAATAACGAACATGGAGAAAATGACATAAAACCAGCCGAGATCTGGTTTCAGAGCTTTAAAGAAAGGAACACTCAGATGCCCGTCAAAATTGGGATGACTGTAAAGAATAAATCCAAGAACCATTGCGCCGATCAACTGCAGTAATAATTTGCCTCTGGCACTCAAACCTTTACTGCTTTTTATAGTGATTTTTCTGAAATCATCTATGGCGCCGATCACACCAAACCACAGCGTAATTCCCAATATTACCCAGACATAACGGTTGGCAAGGTTGCCCCAGAGCAGGGTGGTGTTGATAATGGTAAAGATGATAAGCATACCGCCCATGGTGGGAATGCCTTCTTTCTTTAAGTGGGATTCTGGTCCATCGTCCCTGATCACCTGACCAATTTGCAGATTTCTGATATAGCGGATAAAAGCTGGGGCAACTAAAACAAAGAAGAGAAATGCGGTGACTGCAGCACCAATGGTCCGAAACGTGATGTAACGGAAAACATTGAATCCTGCAAACAGGGTGTTTAGTGGGTAAAGGAGGTGGTATAGCATGTGTTTTAGTTGCCCGCTGCTTTGAATGTAGAGCTATTGTTACGCAGGAATTCAAGAACCTCTTCCATGCGCATGCCTCGAGAGCCTTTAACAAGAAACCAATCACCGGACTCAATCCTGCCGTCCTGCATTAATTTCTGCAGCCAGGATGCCAGCTCTTTTTTGCTGCTGAATCCTTTGGCCGCTGCCGAGTCCATTCCGGCATTTCGTGCGCTTGTGACCATATTTTCTGCCTGGCTGCCAAAAGCGGCCAGGAAGTCAATGCCAAGTTTCTGCACTGACCTTCCTAAAGCTGCGTGTGCTTCATTGGTTTTTTGGCCCAATTCCAACATGTCGCCCAGAACAGCAACAGTCCGGTGATTTTTTTTCAGGTCTATCAGGGTATGGAGGGCAGCCTGCATTGATGCCGGGTTGGCATTATAGCAATCGTTCAGGACTTTAACCCCTGAGGGCAGTTCCTCAATTCGGGCCCGTTTGTCATAAGGCCTGAAAGCAGCAAGGCCACTGCTGATTTCGTCAATACCGGCACCAACTCCAAAGGCCATGGCAGCTGCAGCAAGGCTGTTTGTCACATTGTGCCTGCCCAGGCCCTGTATTGTGACCTGACGTGTTTCTTGGCCGATATGGAGGCTAAACGTCATGCCGTTTTGCCCCAGGCTTTTTATCTTTGTAGCACGGACAAATGCCTCCGGCTGGCAGCCAAAGGTTATTTTTTCCTGTTTCAGTCTAGCAGCCAGAGAACTGACAATTTCGTCATCTAGATTGACTGCAACCTTGCCCGATTGTTTGAGGCCCGCAAAAAGTTCGTTCTTGGCTTTTGCCACTCCCTGGATATCGCCCAGACCCTCCAGGTGTGCCTCTTGGACGTTGATGATGCAGGCAATGTCCGGGTCGGCAATTTCGGTCAAACTGGCAATTTCGCCTGGCCTGTTCATGCCCATTTCCAGCACAGCCATCTCGTGTTCAGGTTTGAGTCCAAAAAGGGTTAAGGGCAGACCGATCAGGTTATTGAAATTGCCTTTGGTTTTTAAAATGGAATGATTTTGGCTGAGAATGGCCCCGACCATTTCCTTGACCGTGGTTTTGCCGGAACTGCCGGTTATGGCAATGACCTGCAGGTTGTTATTCCAGTGGCGCATACTGCCCGCAAGCTGCCCAAGCGCAACAACCGTATCAGGCACCAGCAGGACAGGGATGGATGGATGAAAGCCTAAATCAGGTTTTTTGCGGCCAGGAATGTGATTGATGATAAGTCCGGCTGCCCCTTTTTGAATTGCTTCACCGATAAACCTCCTGCCATCGAAATTTTCACCTTTCAGCGCGATAAAGAGATCACCTGCTGCAATAGTCCTGGTATCGGTAGAAATATTATTGAAGATGACAGATTTATCAAAGGCGAAGAGGAGATGGGCGCCGGTGATCTGCTGGACCCATTCAAGTTTCCAGGATGGAAGCGCCCCGGACTTTGCCTGCAGTTGCATTTCTGCCTCAATCCGATCATCGAAGAAAATTTTGCCTTTCCTGCTTATCTGATAATTTTCATGTCCTTTTCCACAGATTAGGATGACATCATCCGGCATGGCAAATCGTATAGCTGTAGTGATAGCCATACGTCGATTCACCAAGATGTCGTACCCTTTTCCCTCTTTCTGCATGAGAGTTTCTGCAGCAGATATCTTTTTAAGGCCGGTCCTGGAAAGTCCCTCTTCAATCTGTGCCAGTATCAGTTCAGGGGATTCAGAACGGGGGTTATCGGAGGTAGCCAGGACTAAATCACATAGTTTGCCGGCGATTTCACCCATCACAACCCTTTTGCCGCGGTCACGGTCACCGCCACAACCAAAAACACAGACCAGGCGTTTGGGTTTGAGTTTCAGCAGGGCAGTCAAAACATTTTCAAGGGCATCAGGGGTGTGGGCGTAATCCACAAAAACCGCAGGGCTGTCCGGAGCCGAATGGTTGAGCCTAATTCTTTCAAGCCTGCCTGGAATAGTTTTTACATCTGCCAGCCCGTTTTGTATGCAGCCGAGCTTTTCAGCATGAGCTAGACCGATGCCGATAGAGCAGAGCATATTCCGCAGGTTGAACTCTCCGACGAGAGGAGTTTTAAGAGACATAATCCCCGAGGGAGTCTCGACTTCAGAAGTAATACCGCCGATGTCAATGGTGAAATTGCGCGGATGTATATCAGAGCTGCTGCCCATGCCACATGTTATAATAGGAGGCGAATCTTTTTCCGTCTGGAACTGGGATTTCAGATCCTCATACATCTGTTTACTCCAATTATTGCCAGCTCTTTGAGCAGCCTTGCCACCCTTTGCTTCATCACCTCCATTATCAAGTACCATGACAATACGGCCACCCGGCTTCAAATAGTCGGTAAAAAGCAATTTTTTGCTTGCAAAGTAGTGATGCATGTCTGCATGAAAGTCGAGGTGCTCCCGACTTAAATTGGTAAACACACCGATATCAAATCCCAGGCCGGTCAGTCTTGACTGGGCCAGGGCATGAGATGAAACTTCCATGATCACATCCGTGATATCCTGGTCAGCCATGGCGCGGAGCAAGGCAAAGAGGGTGGGTGATTCCGGTGTTGTAAAAGGGGCTTCCATTTCAATGTAATCGTTGTTTTTGTCCCTATAACGGTAATTCACGGTCCCAATTACGCCCGGACGCCTGCCGCAGGCCTTTAACAGGGACTCTACAAGAAATGATGTTGTTGTCTTGCCGTTGGTTCCAGTTATCCCGATCACGGTGAGCTTCCGGTCAGGATGGTCATAGTAGTTTGCGGCCATATAACCTAAGGCAATTTTCGTGTCAGCGACTTCCACTATTGCGATCTTGGGCCAGGCCTCGACGTTGCGGACATGTTTCTGCCATCCTTGACTCACCAGCAGGGCAGAACAGCCTGCAGCGACCGCCTGGTCTAAATAGGTGTGGCCATCAACAGAAAGACCTTTTAGCGCTGCAAATAAGTTTCCTGCCTGTATTTTTCTTGAATCCGAACAAAGTCCGGTGATTTCAGTTCGTTCTTTATCGCCGGTAATGGTGTGGTCAACTCCTTCAAGTAACAGTTTGAGTTCTTTTGTAGCTGTGATTGCCGACATTAATACGATCCAAGAAACCTGCTGTTTTGTATTTTTGTGCTGTTCATATCCCCTGCTGCATTTTAAGAATACAGACACTACTGTTTTGCAGCTCCGTACCCGCAGCAGGATGTTGTGAAATTATTTTGCCGTTGCCGACAAGCTTTATTTCCAGGTTGTAATGCTGGAGTATCTGCAGACCTGCCCGCAGACTTTTGCCGGTAACATCAGGCATGTTTTTTTTGCTCTTTGTTGTATTATTAAGCCCCTTTTTTTCTGATGCAAGAGGGTCTTGATTGGTCGCCAAGATATTACCACCGGTAGACCAGAAATCAGGGGATGGAACCAGGGGAGGCTGCTTAGCCACATAGAGCATTTTCTGAATCATATCCTGGTCCGGATTCAGGACTGAGAAATTGTTGCCAAAGGCTTTTAGTGCTTCCGGATAGACGGCCCTATCAAAAGTTTCGGGATAGGAAAGCAGGGCTATCATGGTCAGCTTGGGATCTCTGCCGGGGATTGCCCCCAGCATTATACTTTGCATGATGCGGGGAGGTTGCTCGATCAATGTGCCAGAATTGTCCGCCGCAGGATGATCAGAATTCTCAAGGGCTTCAGCAAATCGGTGGGTTTCAAAGAACATTGGTTTTTGTGAGATTTCGTCACTACGGCTGATATTCAACCATTTGGCCGCAAGGAAATCTATTAAATCTCTGCTCGTTTCAGGATGCAGTAATGCAGTCTGGGCAGTTCCAGTAAGGGTCGGTTCAACCGGTGTCTGGTTTTCCTTTGTATACGCCTTGTTAAGCAGATGTGGGTATACCAGTTTGCCATTATTGACAAGTGCTGTGAAACCTGTAAGGAGGCGTAAGGCTGAGGAGTTGAATGCAGGATCAGTTATACCAAGGGTTGAGGCAGCTGGCGTTTCATCTTTAAGAGGTATATCTGTCACTGGTTTCTGGGCAAAACCCAAAAGTCTGGTAAAATGAATAAGATACTCGTGCTCAACATCAGCAACTGCTGGGGCAGAAGACAATCTTCTTCTTTTAAGAATTTCAGGCTCAATAACAAGCAGGGATTCTGATCCATCATTACTCTCAAGGGCGCGTGATTTTCTTTCATTTGTTAAATTGATTGCAGCAGCCTGCTGGAAAATTAGTGCAAGCTCACCTGGATACACCGGTTCAGTAATAACATGATTATTAAGCGCTGAGCTGGGAAACTCCCAATAGCGATTCGGGTTAAAAGCCGGATAACTGGCCATGGCTAGAATCCTGCCTGTATTGGCTTCTATAAGGAGAACAGCTCCCTTGTCAGCCCCGGTAATCTTGACTCTTCGTTCCAGAAAGCGTTCAATCTTGGACTGGAGCATCAGGTCAAGGTTCAGTACAAGATGGGTGCCGATCTGGCTAAAATCTGTTGCGGGACTGAAGTGCAGGGCTTCCAGTTCTGCACTGTCTAACTCATCCCCCCGCAGGAGAGTGTTATATCGAAATTCCATGCCGTCGAGCCCCTGATCATTTTCAACAAAGCCGACTGCATGAGCAGCTGTTTTGAAATTAGGATAAAAACGTTTTGCCTCAATCACCTGGTAAAGGCCCTTTATGTTATGCTCTTTTATGCTTTCTGCCAGGTCTTGCTCGATCCCTTTGGCAATCCAGACAAACCCTCTTTCACTTTTTAAACTTGCCAAAAGCTTGTTTTTCTCTAATCCCAGAATCTCCGCTAGCAGGATGGCAGACGCGGCGGGATTTTCCATTTCCAGGGGTCGGGCATATATGGCATAGGTTTCATAGGTGGTTGCGAGGCGCCTGAAATTTCGGTCGTAAATATCGCCGCGCGGTGAAAGCGTTTGAGTTGATGCCAAGGCTTTGCCAGTCCTGTTTTGCTTGACCCAGGTGAGGACTTCTGAGATGTCAAAAAGATGCACTTTCTGAAACAAGAAAGCCCTGGATCCTATAATCAGGACAAGGGCCAGTAGAAGCAGCAGCAGCTTCCTTCTATTATTCAAGAGCGACTTTCGTCGTCTCAATAGTTTTTTTGGGGCATGATCAGTCATCTAGCATTAAAAACTCCAATATTTAACGGCAAATTTATTTGGTGTCTCGATTGATGGTTTATGATATTCCTCTGAGAAGTAATCTGAGTATTTTCCCTTTATGGATAACGTATTTGTTTTTCTTCAGGAGACTGTAAACCAATTTTTTGGGCAGCGGCCTCCATTTGATTCTGGGTCAGCATCAGATCACGTTGCACAATCAGCAGTTTCTTTTTCTTATGCAATGCAGTGTTGATATCCATGTTGCTGCCGATCTGGTCCAGGGCAACCTGAACCTGCAGGCCATACCAGATTGTAGAACTGATACCAATGATGACCGTGACCAGGAGCATGGCACCAACAGTTTTCCACATAAGTTTGGAGGCAGAAAAAAGATCCGTGGAGGCAGCGGAAGATTTCTTCCTCGAAGTTTTAATTTTGTTTCTGCTGTTTGCCAGAATAAAACTGTCAGAATAATCCTTGATCATTTTGAGTTCCTCCCCTTTCTCAACCTTTTAAATAGGCTGCACGAAGCTTGGCGCTTCTCGCCCGTGGATTTATCCTGATCTCCTCACGACTTGGAATAACAGGCTTTTTTGTTAAGACTTGCAGTTCAGGGTTGTCTTTGAATTTCCTCTTTACCAGTCTGTCTTCAAGAGAATGAAAGGCAATGATGCATATCCTGCCCCCGGGTTTGAGGATTTTTGGTATGGTATCCAGCACAACCGTCAGGTTATCGAGTTCTTTATTGACAGCAATTCGCAGTGCCTGGAAAACCTTTGTTGCTGCATGGATATTCCGGGGCTGAAATTTTTTTGGAACTGCACCTGTAACAATGCGGGCAAGCTGCGAGGTCGTTGTAATCCTGTGCTTTGCTCTTTCGGCTACTATATGTGCAGCTATGCGCCGGGCTTGTCTTTCTTCTCCGTAGTAATAAAAAATGTCTGCAAGATCCTCCTGGTTCAAGTCGTTTACAATTTCTGCAGCGCTCGGACGTGTACGTTTATCCATGCGCATGTCGAGAGGTCCGTTTGCCTGATAGCTGAACCCCCGTTCGCCAGAATCCAGCTGCAATGAAGAAACACCGAGATCCAAGACCATTCCGTCCACTTTGCGAATTCCTATTTCAGCCAGTCCTTCCATAATTTCAGCATAGTTCCTATGCAGGGCGTAGAATCTTCCTCCAAACGGGGCTAATCTTTTCTTTGCCAGTTCCATGGCACTTGCATCACACTCAAAACCAATAACACGGCCTGATGGTCCGCAAGACAGCAAGATTTTTTCAGCATGCCCACCCAGACCAAGAGTGCCGTCTATATATATCCCGCCGTCAACAGGGGCCAGGAAGCGGATAACTTCTTCGAGTAGAACAGAGGTGTGGATTAAAGAGAAAGAATCAGGGGTTGAGGATTGCACCGTGGGGGAGCAAGGTTTTTTTGCGGTAATATTTTTCCTCGCATCCGTCACGGCATCCCCATAGTTAAAGTATGCCCAGGGCTGATAGGCTTTGTTCAAAATCGCTGAATTTGTCCCTAGTCATCTTCCTTTCCTTTTCCCAGGCGGTTTTGTCCCAGATTTCGAAGTGGTCAAGCATGCCGTTCAGCACTACATCCTTTTTCAGGTCAAAATCCGCCCTCAGGGTTGGCGGTAGAAGGATCCGGCCCTGTTTGTCCAGAAGACATTCACTTACACCGGAAATAACATAGCGCCTGAAGGAATCCATCCCAGGCTGTTTTTTTCCCTGGACAAGCAGTGTTGTTTCAATCCGTTCCCAGACTTTTACGGGAAAGGCTTTCAGGCACTTGTGCCAGTTTGTGACCATGAGTTGTTCATTCTTATGGTCCTGAAGCACATCACGAAACCTGCTTGGAATATTAAGCCTTCCTTTCGTGTCCAGCGTATGTTCTGAACGGCTGCGGAACCTGCTTTTCGATGCGTTGCTGCTGTCTGTTTTGGGCACGGAGCCACCCCTTTATTCCCTTTTATCCCACTTTGCACCACTAGGGGTTCTTTTTATCGGATAAATCGGGCTGCTGTCAAGGAAAAATTATAAAAACTTGGCCCCTTGCAGAACGCGGAAATCACATTTGGGTCTTAGAAAAGACAATTTACACTATATATTGTGTATCTGTAATTTTTGGGCCACAATATATGGCAAACAGTCCAGATGGAAAATATTTTATTTGGGAGTGAATTGATAAAATATGTTCCCGGGATATGTGAAGGGGGGAAGGGGAAGTATTACCATGCAAGCCGCAGGATATTACTCAAGGGGTCAACTTTAACAAGTTTGACCATCACGGTGTCACCTGCAGTAACCTTAAAGGCAGGGTTAGATGGCAGGTCAGCATCAAGCAGATATTTTTCCAGAAATATGTGTACACGCTTGGGGCCACTGTCAATAACAAGGGCAGGAAGTCTTTCCCCGCTTTTTTGTTGTAAATGTTTCAGGATCCAGTAACGCTGGCGCAGGTATTTGACCTGGTTGGCTTTTTCAAGGGTTGTCATAATAATGGAACCGAAATGTTTCATGTCCCTTTTGCTGAAGAGAACACCTTTACCCATTATCTGGTAACTGATCTGCAACTGCATGATCAGGTCAAGCAGACGCCGTATAGGAGAGGTGACAGTGGTGTATTGTGGTGCACCAACACCACTGTGGCCTTTGGGGGTTGTCAGCAGAGTCATGGGCGAGAGGCGTTTGCGTTGCTGAATGACTTTAATTAAGTCTTTTTCAAAGCCGTCGATCAGGCGCTGGCGGGGTTCAGCCTGGCAGCGGAATAATCCAGGAACTTCGCGTTCAGCAACGAACTGGGCCCCAAGCGTATTGGCAAGGATCATGAATTCCGCAACAAGAATTCTGCTTGGGGTATCAACGGGCAAGCTAGTGATCTCAATGGTTTCATCAGTTTTAATTCTGATATTTAATTCCGGCATGGGCAGAAGAAGTGCCCCCCGGTTCACACGCCTTTGCCGTAATAATTTACTCAATGCAGCCAGGGCGGCCAACTCTTGATTATGTTTGATCATCTCATCCGCTGCCTGGTAAGTCAGTTGCTGTTTCACTGATATGCAGCTGCGAACGATTTTGAACTTGAGAATCTCCGCTGCGGGACTGAGCAAAACCAAAAAACTGAGTGCGGGCCGGACCCGGTTTTCTACCAGACTCAACTTATCTTCAGCCAGGGCTGCTGGCAGCATGGAAAGGTGTTTTTCAGGAAAATAGATGGAAGTGCCCCGCTGCAGTGCTTCTGCAAAAAGTGCGGTTCCCTGTTTTACATAATGACCGACATCGGAGATATGGATACCAACAAGATAGTTGGCTCCCTGTTTTTCAATGTGGAGTGCATCATCAAAATCCTTGGTATCAGGTCCGTCAATGGTTAAAACCGGCAGACCCCTGAAATCGTTTCTGCCTGCAGCGCACAGATCATCTCCGGTCGGGAGTTCTATTTTCTCCACTTCAGCCAGGGCTTCTTCAGAAAATAGAGTAGGAATATCCTGTTTAATAATATGGATATTTTCATTTTTAGCCCAGAAACCTGCCTTTACCAGAAGGTAGAAAATATCATGGGGGCCGGTCAGGCCTGCATTTTTAACAAGTTTGCGTGCCATAGCAGACCCGGAAGCATCCTTGCCGAACAGGTAATAATCTGCAAGTATTTGCAGGGTGGACGTTCGATCTTCCCAAGCCTGGAGAAATTCACCGTTTTCCCAAAGAAGACGTAGAGCTGCAGTATTCTTGGCAATAAATAAATCCTGCTCTTTTTCTTTTTCCTGTCGCAGTTTTATCTGTTCAACAACTTCCGGGGCATGAACGTGAATGCTGCCGGATTTGTATTTAAAATAAACTCCGTTGGTAATTACAGAACGCAGAAAGGCGGCACACTGGTCATCAGTAGGATCAGTGCCAAAATAAAGACTTGCCATAAAATCGACCCCGAAAACATCTTCATGTTTTTCGGAGACAATTTCCCATATCACTTCAAGGCTGATGGATTCAGCCAGCTTTTTGCGTTTTTTAGCTGTTTTTTGCAAGACGGCTATGATGTCTTCCCTGGAAGATAATGGTACAATATTTTCATGAGTGCAGTGGACTATCCTGTTTGTTGCTAAATTGAGTTCTCTGCTGTTCTGGTTGAGCAATTGAAGACGGTTGCGATTATCGGTCAAGACAAAGGCACAGATGAATTTGCCGTTTTCCAGATATTCGACTATCCTGCCATCTAAAATCATTTGCTCAGTTTTTTTTGTTTTTATTTGGTCCAAACAGCTGGTCCGACTATTTTCAGGGGCCGGGGTGAAAATGTCCGCATGATGTACTATGTATTCATGGTCCAGTAAAGTCATGAATAACTGTTTTGTGAAAATATTCAGCAGTAATCTAAACGTGAAAGGTAATTAAATCCAGGTACTTTTTCATGTACAGAGTAAATGACGGGAATAGAGCACTCGAAGAAACGTGTTTTGTGAAAGGAATTAAATAAGGTTTAGCAGGAATTCGCCACAGTAAAAGCATTTAAGAGGCGGATCGAATGAGATGCAGGAAGACACGATCAAATCAGGCATGGTTGCTATTGTCGGGCCACCCAATGCAGGCAAGTCTACGCTGCTGAATGCTCTGCTTGGGCAAAAGATTTCCATCGTAACACCCAAGCCGCAAACAACCAGAAACCGGATCATTGGAATCCTAAATGATCCGGCCTACCAGATAGTGATGCTTGACACGCCAGGCCTGCATAAAGCGAGGAAACCACTTAATTTGGAAATGGTAAAAATTGCTGTATCAAGCCTGGAAGAGGTTGATGTGGTTCTGTTTCTTATCGATGTTTCGCTGCCCATGCCGGAAAAACAAACCCAGACCGTTGAATATCTCGAATCAACAAGTGTTCCAGCCATTCTGGTTTTAAACAAGATAGACCTCCTGACAAAATCTCAGATATTGCCCATGATAGAAGTCTACCGTAATATATATCCCTTTGCTGCCATTGTTCCTGTTTCAGCTCTTTTTAAAAGTGGCACAGATGTGTTACTGCAGGAAATCCTTCGCCTTTTGCCTAAGGGCCCCAAATTTTATCCGGAGGATATCCCGACAGATGCAAGTGAACGTTTTATTGTCGGCGAGATTATCAGGGAGAAAATATTTCTTTTAACCGGTCAGGAAATTCCGTATTCAACAGCAGTTGTTATTGACAGTTTCAAGGAAGACGTTAAAAAATCTCTTGTCACAATTCATGCCACAATAGTTGTGGAGAAATCTTCACAAAAAGCGATAATCATTGGTTCGAAGGGCTCAAAACTGCAACAGATAGGGAAAAATGCCCGGCATGATATTGAAAAACTTCTTGCACAGCGGGTATTATTAAAGCTTTGGGTCAAGGTCCATAAGAACTGGACCAAGGATATGCGCTTTATCCGTGACCTGGGCTTATAAGCAGGAACAGCCTCTCAATCTCTTCCAGAAAAGGATAATATTTCCAATCCCAGGAGCTATTCCTTATTGGTGCTCTGTCCGGAAAGTACATTCAGGCTTTTGAGGACAAGTAGAGCTGTATTAAGCTGATTGTCGTTCTTCAGCTTTTCTTTCGTTTCCTCGGCAATTGTTACCTGATCCGAAATCAGGTCGCTTTCATCGATTGTCGGAGGTTGGCGCTTCTCATCTGTTGTTTGCAGGTTACCTCCATTTTCAAGATGATGCCGCAGGTCTTTTTCCCGAAAGAATTCATGGGGTCCTTTGGGGCTTTCTTCTTCCTCGGCAGCAATTTTTGGAACAAGAACATCGGGAGTAATTCCAGTTGCCTGGATAGAGGTCCCGCTTGGTGTGTAATAGCGGGCAGTAGTAAGCCTGAGGCCGGCACCGTCGGCCATGGGAATGATGGTCTGCACAGAACCTTTACCAAAAGACTGGGTCCCAAGGATGAGGGCCCTTTTATGATCCTGCAATGCTCCGGCAACAATCTCCGATGCGGAGGCAGTGCCGCCGTTAATCAAAATGACTATAGGGAAATCGTATTCCGTTCCACCGCTGTGTGCAGAAAATTCCATATTCTGGTCTTGTAGCCGTCCTTTGGTTGAGACAATGATGCCTTCATCCAGGAAAATATCAACAATCTTAACCGAAGAATCCAGAAGACCCCCCGGGTTATTGCGCAAGTCAAGAATCAATCCTTTCAATGTTCCTTCATTAGCCAGTTTATCTAAATTATTTTGCATATCCTGGGAGGTGTTCCTCTGGAAGTTTGTAATCCTGATATATCCGTATCCGGGTTCAAGTATACTGGAACGTACCGAGACAATAGGTATTACATCCCGGATAATGGTGAAATCCTGCAGATCGAGCCATCCTTCTCGATGAATTGAAATGGTGACCGCCGACCCTTTTTGTCCACGAAGTTTTTTTACTGCCTCGACAAGTGACATCTCCTTGGTTGATTCACCCTCAATCTTAATGATCCTGTCTCCTGCCTGGATGCCGGCCTTAAAGGCAGGGGTGTCCTCAATAGGTGAGACAACGGTGAGCATATCGTCCCTGAGTGTGATTTCTATGCCAATACCGCTGAAACTCCCCTTGGTTTCCACTTGGAGTTCCTTGAAGTCATCCGGTTGCAAAAAAGAGGAATGTGGGTCCAGGTTGGAAAGCATTCCTCTGATAGCGCCCTCAATGGTTTCCTGGGGGTCAATGTCATCAACATAATTCTCTTGCACAATGCTAAGGACATTTGCAAACACCTCGAGATTCTTATAGGTTTTCTGGGTATCATCCGATGAATCCTGGGCCCGCAGGGGACTGACAAGAAATAGCGGGAGAAGTATAAGGCTGATATGGAAAATTTTTTGTAAACTATTCATATTGTTCCTGTATGGTTGGGCCAATTAATGGGGGGAGAAGAGGAATTTCTCGGCCAAAAAAGAAATTTGTTCGGTATTTGCAACTACTCTATGTGTTATGAAGTATTGTTACTGTATCATGCTGAGTACTATCAAACAATATAATAATAAGCTGCCGAAAGTCCAACAGGCAATAATGTCAAAAATGAATTTTACTCGTTGATTTAAAGCCCGTATTCTCAAGAAGGGGTTGTCGGGGAGCAGCAAGGATAACAACAACTGGTAATGGTTCGCAATGTGTGCCCTGCAAATCGGGTTATATTTTCTGCACTCTCAAGCGCGGAAGTTATGGAATCTCCCGGGACGAAGTTTCTAGTGGAAAGGCGTTCTTTTTAAGCCACAGCATTGGGTCCTCAGGATTTGAACCTTTGCGTATTTCAAAGTGCAAGCCTTCGCCGTATAAGGGATCGCCTTCACCGGTCATACCGATAATTTCACCTGTTGCAACTTTTTCACCTTCTTTTTTGTAAAAGTCAGCGGCCCTGGACAGGAGGGAGAAATACTGTTGTCCATGGTCAATGATAAGGAGGTTTCCATAGCCGCGCAGGTATCCGGAATGGATGATCTTGCCGTCGTATACCGCCTTGATTTCTTGGCCCTTATTGACCTTAATATCAATTCCATCTGCTATGGTGAATGAGTCAAATTTACCTGGGATTTTTTGTCTGAAATGGGTAATAACCGAGCCTTCCACAGGGGGATTGAGTAATCCTTTCTGGCCTGGAAAGCCTTGTTGGAGGACCTGTTCAATTTTCGGCGGGGTTTTCTCTGCTGTTGCGCTTTGAGGTTCTTTTTGCGCCACAGTCGGTTGTGGTTGCGATGACGCCTGCAGCTTTTGCAGAGTTGCTGCCAGGTCAGCAGCAGCTTCTTCAATCTCTGAAACAGCCTGTTCATAAAGATTCTGTTCGGTATTTACCTGCTTAAGCAGGAGGTTTTTTTCCTCCCGTATCTGGTTTAACCGCATTTCATTTTGGTTTACTTTTTCAGCCAACATCATCAGACGCAACTTTTCCCTGGCATGCTCCTCTCTGGCACGATTAGATTCATTGATCTGGCCGAGATAGGTTTGAATAATGGCGTGGTCATGTTGCACCATGAGGCCAAAATACTCCTTAAAATCAAGGAGTTCCGGTAGTGATTCGGAAGCGAATACGACATTCATCAATCCGACTGAACCCAGGCGGTAATAAGCTGCCAGCCTGTTTTTGACATGTACCTGGTGTGCTCTTTTTTCCGCCAGGACCTGATTCAGATATTCCTGTTTGTCAGATAGAAGTAATTCCTGCTGTTCAGATTCAGACTGCAGAGAGATGAGCATATTTTTCTGAACCTGGAGTTCATTTTCAATTCTTTCCAACTCTCCCAGCAAGGTCCTTTCTTTTTTCTTGGTATCGAGGATTTTTATTTTATGGTCAATTATGCCTTCCTGCAGTTTTCTGATTCTGGCATTTTTTTCTATGATTTCCTGTTGCTGCTTTTTGGTGAGTTTGTTGCGCTGAGATTCTTGCTGGTTTCCCTGAAAAGAGGCTTCCTGGGCGTATGCTTTGGAAGTGTTGCTGCCAATGCCGGGAAAACGGACTGGCAGGAATGAGCATGCAGTAATTATTAAAAAGAGCAGGACAAGCGGTTGTCTTATTGGAAATATTGTCAATGTGGCTCGCAGAATTTTCATGTCAGATGCGCATGAATTTTCGCATGGACGAAAAACTGCCTCCTATGCAAAGAGCGATACTGGCAGCTATAATTATCCAGATGATTGCAGGAGAGAAAAAAGTAAATTCAACAAGCTGAAGGATTCCCGGGCCGGAAAAGCGCAGTTGAATCCAGCGGTATAAAAAGAAAAGAGCCAGCAAACCAAGTGAGGAGCCAAGTATACCCTGGAGAAAACCCTCAATAAGAAACGGGGTGCGTATATAATTGTTGGTCGCCCCCAAAAGCCTCAGAATTTCCAGCTCCGCTTGCCTGGCCACAACAGCCAACCGAATGGTATAGGCAACCATAAAGGTAGTTGTCATGATTAAGAGAAAGCCGCTTAAAAGAACAATGATCTGCAGTAGTTTTGTAAAATAATTAAAACGTTCCACCCATTCCTGGCCATATTGCACCTTAATGGCGCCGGGAAGGGTGGAAAGATATTCTGAAAAACGTTGTATCTGGGCCAGGGTGCTGAGATTTTTTTTGGGATAGACCTCAATTGAAGGCGGCAGGAATGAAGCATCCAGGTCATCCAGCACATCGACATTGTCTCCCAGTTGTGCGGCAAGACGCCTATAGGCATCATCCCGTGAGGTGAATCGAATTTCTTCAACAGGGCTGAAATTAATAATTTTACGTACCAGCTGGGCCTGCATTTCCATGACAGGCTCCTCTTCAAGATATATGGTAAGCCGCAGGTCATCGCCCAGCCGTTCACCGGTTTTGATCATGTTCGTATAGATCAGAAAGAAAAAGGAAAAGATCAGAACAGACAGGCTCACAGTCAGCAGAGTCATAACCTGTGTAGGCCAGGTCTTCTGTAGGTTGCGGCTTGTTTGTACTGCAATGGTGTTGATGAATTTCATGGCATATTGTTTAACGTAGATGTTGCCCTGTCGTCCTGCTGAAGTATGCGGCCACTGTGCAACTCGATCACACGATGATTTGAGCCTCTGTATATATCTTCATCGTGTGTGGCAATAAAAACTGTTGTTCCTGTACTATTGCAGTCCTCAAACAGTTCCATGACAAGTTTTGTGGTTTTGGAGTCAAGGTTGCCGGTAGGTTCGTCAGCCAGAATCAGCGTAGGTGAGTTGGCCACCGCACGGGCAATGGCAACACGCTGCTGCTCGCCACGCGAGAGCCTCCCGGCCAGCGCATCATGCTTATGCTCAAGTCTCAGTTTCTGCAACAGTTCTATAACCCTTTTCTTTATGGTCCTCATGTTATGGTAGGCCACTTCCATGGCCATGGCGATATTCTGGGCCACTGTCCTGTCAGCCAGAAGCTTAAAATCCTGGTAGGCCATACCGATCTGCTGACGAAGACCTGGTAATTCCTTGGCTTTGATGCGGTTCAGGTCCTTGCCTGCCACTTCAATTAAACCCTTATCAGGATATTCCATGCCACATATCAGTTTCAACAGCGTGGTTTTGCCGGCACCGCTCATGCCGGTCAGGAATAGCATCTCACCGTATTGAACCGACAATGAAATATCTTCAAGTGCCACAACATCGGGAGGATAAACTTTAGTCGCCCTGACAATCTCGATAATAGGTTTATGGGTTGATTGTGTTTCCATGAAGTAAGAAAGGCAAGGGCGGGATTAGCAATGGATCGGGAAAGGAAAATCTTGCATACTGATATTGTCCTCTATGGAAAAACCTTTAGCTTCCAGTGCGTCATTTACGATCTGAATCAATTTTTCTATTACGATTACCCGGTTCTGTCAAGTCCAATCACAGGGCCTATTTAATGATTTTTGAAAAAATTTCATATGCTTGCTGTATGACAGCTGAGTCTTCTGCCAGCTCTAGGTATGATTTGCCACTCAATTCCTGCCGGATCAACTGATCACTGCTTGCGAGAATTCCTGCCAGGGGGAGATCTGTGTTCTCAGTTGTTTCTTTGATCTTAGTGTAGAGTTCATCAGGCAGGGGATCCGGAGTTCGGTTGACAATAAGATATTTATCCTTAATTTCAATTTTCAAAGGCTTGGTAAGTTCTGAGATCCTTTTCGCTGTGAGAATTCCTCGGGCTGAAGGGTCTGAAATCACCAGCAGTATATCTATGGTGCGCAGGTTCATTCTGCTCAAATGTTCCATGCCTGCTTCATTGTCCACGAGAATATAGCGGTAGTTGTCAGCCAGCTTGTCCATGGTCATGGCAAGATGCTGGTTGGCGGCACAGTAGCAGCCGGGGCCGTCAGGCTGCCCCATGACAAGAAGGTCAAACCCCTTTGCTTCCACCAGGGCCTGGTGGACTTTCATTTCCATGAACTGGTCCCGCGTTATATGGGCCGGGATATCACCTTTCAGATCCCGGCGTATTTCACCCAGAGTGAGATTGACGTCCATGGCCAGAAGCTCGTTCAGGTTGGCATTGGCATCCGCATCAACTGCCAAAATAGGGGTGAGATTGTTATGCAGCATATAGTTTATCAGCAGGGCGGAAATTGTTGTTTTTCCGGTGCCGCCTTTCCCTGCCATGGCAATCACTTTAGGCATTTGTCCCTCATCAGTGTATAGGTTGTGAAGTAATGCTTGAATTTGCTGCATCTAAAAAGACATTGAAACCATTTAGCAAATCAACGCAATTCATTATTGGCCTGGATGATTATATAAGTCCGTAGTTTGGTTGTCAAACGCTTACCCCGGATTATTATTGCAATACTATCAGAAGATTAAGTTTATTGATAATTCGGAGACACCTGTGAGTCGATAGTATGTTTTCAGGTGGAATTGGAAAATTGAAGTTCCTGTCCATCTCTTTGGAGAGGGAACTTTACCCTTGCAACTTGCTTATTACCTGTTATTTTAGCGGCAACGCGTCATTAATTCAATTTTGCATCAACTATAATGAGCGGAATTTTATGCAGGTTTGGAGCAGATTCTGGCATAGTTTTGTATTTTGACGTTTGCGGAAGGATTCGGAAACTGAAGAGGAAAAGGAGCAGCGAAATATGGATTACCGGGCAACCCTAAATCTGCCCCAGACAAATTTCAAGATGAAGGCAAATTTGTCCCAGAAGGAACCAGAGTTCCTGAAGCAATGGGAAGACGAGGACCTTTATGGACAGATTCAGGCGGAGACAAAAAACAAACCGCTTTACATCCTTCACGATGGGCCGCCCTATGCGAACGGCCACATTCATTTGGGCACCGCGTTTAATAAGGTGCTTAAGGATATTATTCTCAAGTCCAAAAGGATGGCGGGTTATCACTGTCCCTATGTTCCTGGCTGGGATTGTCATGGCCTTCCCATCGAGCATAATGTCGACAAGGAACTGGGGGCAAAGAAGAAAGAGATACCAATCCTCTCCGTGCGTGCTGCTTGCCGGAAATATGCTGAAAAATGGATAAAGATTCAGAAAGATGAATTCAAGCGCCTCGGTGTTCTTGGTGATTGGAACAACCCCTACCTGACAATCAATTATGGCTACGAGGCCGCCATTGCCAGGGAATTCAACAGATTTTTGCTCTCCGGAGGGGTAATAAGGAGCAAAAAACCCGTGTACTGGTGCTCATCATGCCGTACGGCATTGGCTGAAGCTGAAGTGGAATATCATGATCACGGTTCCCCTTCAATCTATGTCAAGTTTCCTGTACTGGATGATCTTGGGCAGGTAATACCTGAACTGGCCCGGGAAAAACGTGCGAACAGGAAAGTCTTTGCCCTTATCTGGACCACGACTCCCTGGACTCTGCCCGCCAATCTGGCAGTAGCCTTTCATCCGGACTACCGTTATGCTGCGGTCGCAGTGGGTGACGAGATATGGATTATGGCGGCAGACCTCATTGAACAGGCATTTGCGGAATTTGACGCAGATGTGGTCAGCAGAGGGTATGAGCTGCTTGCAACTTTTTCAGCCCGGGATATTGAGGGGAAGAAATGTAAACATCCTTTCATGGAGCGCGAGTCGCTTATTATTCTGGCCAATTATGTGACGCTTGAAACAGGTACCGGCATCGTGCATACGGCTCCCGGTCATGGGCGGGAAGATTATATGAGTGGTTTGCAGTACAATTTACCGATACTCTCGCCTGTTGACAACCAGGGTATTTTTACAGATGAAGCGGGGCCATACGCCGGCATGTTTATCTATGAGGCCAACAAGCACATCAATACTGATCTGAAAGAGAAGGGTTTCCTGGTTAAGGAGACAGCAATATCACACAGCTATCCCCATTGCTGGCGCTGCAAGAAGCCGGTTATTTTCCGGGCCACGGAACAGTGGTTTATTTCCATGGATAGCAACAATTTGCGGGATAAGGCCCTGCAGGAGATAAAAAAAGTTACCTGGACGCCGCGATGGGGTATGGAACGCATCTACGGCATGGTCGAAATGAGGCCAGACTGGTGCCTCTCAAGGCAGCGTGCCTGGGGGGTGCCGCTTACCGTCTTTACCTGTGAGGGCTGTGGTGAGGTTCTCAAGGATGAAACTGTGGCACAAAAAATTGTTTCCGTTTTTGCAGGAGAGGGTGCTGATGCCTGGTTTAAATATGATGCCTCTCATTTCATCGGCGACAATCGCAGCTGTACCAGCTGCGGTTCCACATCCTTTATAATGGAAAAAGATATCCTTGACGTCTGGTTTGATTCAGGAGTCAGTTATGCCGCCGTTCTGGAAGAGAGAGGGGAACTCAGAGCCCCGGCCGATCTGTATCTGGAAGGAAGCGATCAACATCGAGGCTGGTTCCAAAGCTCTCTCCTGGCTTCTGTTGGAACGAGGGGTATCCCACCCTACAGGGGTGTATTGACCCATGGCTTTGTGGTTGACGGACAAGGAAAAAAAATGTCGAAAAGTATAGGCAACGTCATTGCCCCGGACGAAATAATAAAAAAATACGGCGCTGAAATCCTCAGGCTCTGGGTATCCAGTGAAGACTACCGTGATGATATAAAAATCTCTGACGAGATCCTCAAACAGCTGTCCGATGCCTACCGCAAGATCCGCAATACCATCCGTTTTCTCCTCGGCAATCTCTATGACTTTGATCCGGCAGCTGACAGGATTGCCGCTGAAGACATGGAAGAACTCGACCTCTGGGCTCTCCACCAGTTTGAACTGTTTAAACGCAGGGCTATAAAGGCCTATGCTGATTTTGATTTTCATATAGTTTTTCATGGGCTGCATCAGTTCTGCGGCGTTACCATGAGTGCATTTTACCTTGATATCATCAAGGACAGATTGTATACAGCTCTTCCTGCTTCCCAGCAAAGAAAAGCAGCTCAGACGGTTCTCTATGATGTGCTTTCAGGCCTATTGTGTCTTATGGCACCGGTGATGAGCTTTACCGCAGCTGAAGCCTGGGAGCATCTGCCCGGTGCAGGAGGTTCGGTATATTCGGGTAATAATGTTTTTCTGCAGGAGTTTCCCGGGGAAAATCCAAAGGCAATTGATCCTGAACTGGACATGAAATGGAAGCGCCTGCTGGAAGTAAGGTCGGAAATAACCAGGGCCCTGGAAGGGGCCAGACGGGATAAGATCATCGGTCATCCCCTGGAAGCCAAGGTCAAGGTAAAAGCAACCGGTGCACTGGCAGAATTCCTGGTAGACAAATGGGAAACTTTAAAAATGATATCCATTGTCTCTGAACTTGTGCAAACAGATGATATTGGGAAGGAAACATATGCAAGTGAAGTGCTCCCGGAATTGCATGTTTCTGTCATTCCGGCCGCTGGCGGGAAATGTGAAAGGTGCTGGCTGCGTTCGGAAACTGTGGGTGCTGCTGCTGACCACCCCGAGCTCTGCAGCCGCTGCACTTCGGTTGTTTCTCAACTGGGACAAGAATAATGCTGCAGGACCTAGGGTTTGCCGGTGAAAGTAAAATGTGAGCTGAGAGATCTAATTCCTGCCGGGATAGCTGTCGTTGTGGTAATTGTCGACCAGTTGACCAAGCTCTGGATTATGGCAAGCTTTGCTCTCCACGAACAGCTTATTATTATACCCGGTTTTTTTAATCTGGTTTATGTGACCAATACCGGTGCAGCCTTTGGTTTTCTTGCCGGTAGCAAGAATCTGCTGCGTCAGTCTTTTTTTGTTGCAGTAGCCATTGTGGCCCTGGTCGTTATAGTGTTTGCCTATGCTCATCTCAAGAGGCAGGGAAAGATATTTGTCTATGCCCTTGGACTTATTGCAGGCGGAGCTGTCGGCAACCTGATTGATCGCCTGCGTTTCGGTTCTGTAGTCGACTTTCTGGACTTTTATATTGGTTCGTATCACTGGCCTGCATTTAATGCAGCCGATTCTGCAATTACTACAGGTGTTGGATTGTTTCTGCTCGGGACATTCCTGCAGCATCTGGAACAGATTCCAGACAGGGACTAACCCTGACTTACATATAGCTCCAGCTCACTTTTGTCATATTTTTGAGGATGAATAATGCAGGAACATAAAATAGCTGTTCTTTTTCCCGGTCAAGGCTCACAATACATCGGTATGGGTCGAGAATTTATGGAGGCTGACGCAGAAGCGGATAAGCTGATGGACCTTGCAGAGTCCATAAGTGCAGCACCTTTAAGGAAATTATGCCTCGAAGGACCCATGGAAGAATTAACCAGGGCAATTTATCTGCAGCCCGCACTGACGGCTGTCAATTTGATCTGCTGGCAGGCCGTCAGAAAAGCCGGGATAAAGGCTGATTATTTTGCCGGGCACAGCCTGGGTGAATACAGTGCTCTTTATGGTTCAGGCATACTAACATTTGAAGACACCATGAAACTGGTGACTGAAAGGGGGCGGCTCAGTGAGCGGGAAGGCAAAAAAAATCCCGGAGGTATGCAGGCTATTTTAGGGCTGTCCCTGGAAGAGGTGGAGGAAATTCTTGCTGCCTTCCCGGGTGGCGATATGGTGACGGTGGCTAATCATAATACGGAATCACAGATAGTCATTTCAGGCTACCATGACACCCTTGTCAAGGTGGATGAAATAGTATCAGCAAAAGGGGGTAAGGCAATCACCCTGAACGTTTCAGTTGCCAATCACAGCCCTTTGCTTGCCGGTGCTATTCCTGATTTTGAAAAAATTATGGCAGAAACAGTATTCTCCCCACCGGTAAAGCCGATTCTCTTCAACGTCACTGCTGCCGGAGAATCAGACCCGGCAGTTATCCGTTCTATTATGAGCCGCCAGATAGCCTCCAGGGTCCGCTGGTTTGACATCATAAATTTCCTGATGGCAAGTGGGGTGAATACATATGTTGAAGTAGGGCCCAAAAAGGTACTGACCGGACTGACAAAAAAAATAGTCCCGAAATCTTCCGGATATCGTTTATTTCAAGTTGACACCCCTGACACCTTGGCCAAGTGTCTTGATGCCATGCGGGCTGCATAAGCCAACAGCGAGTTTCTGTACAAAAAAGTTAAGGGGCCGCAAGCAGAATCAACATCGTTCCTTGCCTTAGCTGGTGCGTCCTGTATTTACATGGCATAAATGATAATCACCGAGCATTGCTTGACATTCGGTCAAGTTCCAATTATGTTTGCCTGTTTTTCAAAACCATCTGGAGCAGGCAGGGTTCATCAGTCTATTCTGAGGCTTCATGCGAGGAAGCAAGACCCTAAATATCATCCTTGCTCTTCATTGCCGGGCGCGGAAAAGCCTGTCCATGATTGCGGTAACCCCGGGAAAGGAGAGGAGAAATAGTATAGTTGCGATTAAATAAATATGTTTGAGAATTTAACCGACAGACTGCAGAAAGTTTTCAGGGACCTGAGGGGTTATGGCAGACTCACACCTGAAAACATAGATGAGGCCCTGCGCCAGGTAAGATTGGCACTGCTGGAGGCAGATGTCAACTACAAGGTGGTCAAGGAATTTATTGATGCCATATCCACGCGTGCCGTGGGACAGGATGTTCTGGAAAGTCTTACCCCCGGCCAGCAGGTTATCAAGATTGTCCACCAACAATTGATCGATCTGCTGGGCGGCGAGACTGAACTGCTGAAACTTGACGGCAGGCAACCGGTAATTATCATGCTGGCAGGTCTTCAGGGCTCCGGTAAGACGACAACTGCAGCCAAGCTGGCCAAATCCCTGAAGAAGAGGGGGAGAAAACCCTACCTGGTTCCTGCCGATGTTTATCGTCCTGCTGCTATAGAGCAGCTCAAGGTTCTGGGAGAATCGATCGGGGTGGATGTATATCCATCGGAAACAAACGAAAATCCTGTAACCATCTGCCGTAAGGCTGTTATTGCGGCAGAAGAGAAGAGCCTGAATACTGTAATAATCGATACTGCCGGCCGTTTGCATATCGACCAGGAACTCATGGAGGAACTCCGGCAGATCAAAACCCAGATCGAACCGGCTGAGATACTTTTCGTGGCTGATGCCATGACGGGACAGGATGCCGTCACCGTAGCTGAGAAATTCAAAAACGACCTTGATTTAACAGGCGTAGTCCTTACCAAGATGGAAGGAGATGCCCGGGGCGGTGCGGCGCTTTCCATCAAGAAGGTAACAGGCCGCCCCATCAAGTTCGTTGGTGTGGGCGAGGATATGGATGCCCTCGAGGTATTCCATCCTGACCGACTCGCCTCTCGGATTCTTGGTATGGGCGATGTCCTCTCCCTGATTGAAAAGGCAGAGGCTGTTGTTGATCAGAAAAAAGCTGAAAAGCTTGCCAAGAAAATCCGAAAGAATGAATTCACCCTGGAGGATTTCCGGGATCAGATCATGCAGATCAAGAAGATGGGCAGTCTTGAACAAATAATGGGTATGATCCCCGGCCTCAGCAAGATCAAGCAAATGCAGAACATGCCCAAGCCGGATGAAAGTGAGCTGGTGCGCACTGAAGCAATAATAAATTCAATGACCCGGGTAGAGCGGCGGAATTATCTGATACTCAATGCCAGTCGCCGCCAGCGTATTGCCAGCGGCAGTGGTACAAGTGTCCAGGAAGTAAACAGGGTCATTAAAAGCTACTCCCAGATGTTGAAAATGATGAAAAAAATGAAAGGCTTTTCCGGTGGCATGATGGGAGGCAAGAAAAAGCGGAAACTGCCCAAGGGATTAAGACGCTAGCAATATGTATTTTTTTAAGGTATAATACAAAATTCTGTTTTTTGGGAAAATACTAATTTGCTGACAAAATCACAGACGTAAATTCATAAATCGTTAGAGAAATGAGGAGGATGCTCATAGAATGGCTGTAAAAATTCGGTTGACAAGACTTGGAAGAAAAAAGATGCCTTATTACCGTATTGTTGTTGCGGATATCGAGGCAAAACGTGACGGCAGGTTTCTTGATATTGTAGGCACGTATGATCCCTTGCAAGACCCGGCTGAGGTACATTTTGATGCGGCAAAGCTTCAGTCCTGGCTTGATCAGGGGGCTAAACCTACCCAGACTGTCAAAAGTCTGATAGCCAAACATGCCAGTACCGCAACTGTTGTTGCAGAATAACTTGTATGAAAGAGTTGATTCACTATATTGTGAGTGCACTGGTTGATCATCCTGATGAGGTCCAGGTTAAGGAGACTGAACAGGATGATACGATTATAATTGAATTGACGGTAGCGAAAGGGGATCTTGGCAAGGTTATCGGCAAACAGGGAAGAACCGCCAGGGCTATGCGTGCACTACTTTCTGCAGCAGCAGGAAAGATCAACAAGCGTTCCAGGCTTGAAATTATGGAATAGAATGAGCCGGAACTCTAGACGGCGAAATTCTGACCTGGCGGATGAATTTGTTAAGATCGGTGAGATTGTCAAGCCGCATGGCATCCGGGGGGAGTTGAAAGTATATACCTATTCTGAACAGCCTGAGAATTTTAAGCATTATAAGTATATCTTACTGCAGGAAGCGGCAGGAAGCCTGACAGCGATATACAATGTAGTTAATAGCCGGGCCCGGGGTAAAATGGCTATTCTGCAGTTGAAAGGTGTAGCCACCCGAGAGGCAGCAGAGGCCCTCCAAGGCAGTACAGTCTGGTTACAAAAAACTGAATTTCCGAAGCTGAATTCAGATGAATATTACTGGCACCAATGTATTGGCCTACAGGTATGGACTGAGTCCGGCTGCGACTTGGGGAATGTATCCGGTCTTTTTACCACCAAAGCTCATGATGTAATGGTGGTGACAGGCACAGGCCATGAGTATATGATCCCGCTTACAGGGGACATAATCAAAAATATTGATGTGCAGGGGAAAAAAGTTTTAATTGCACCACCCCCAGGATTGCTGGAAGCAAACGAGGAAGATTAGTTAACAGGCTCCTGACGTCCAATGAATACTGTGCCTGTAAGTCATATAAGTTATGCGATTTGACATCCTTACCATTTTTCCGCAGCTGTTGGGTTCACCTCTGCAGGAAGGGATAATCCGACGGGCAGTGGCAGCAGGGAAGATAAGTGTCAACATCCATGATATACGAGACTTTGCTCTGGGCAAGCATGCCATGACAGATGACCGGCCTTTTGGGGGCCGTGAAGGCATGGTTATGAAACCGGAGCCGATTGCCGGGGCCCTTCGAGCTATTGCAGAACAAAAACCCGGTGGCCGGGTCATATTTCTTTCTCCCCAGGGAAGAACATATACCCAGCAGAAAGCGGCAAGACTTGCTGCCCGGGAACACCTCATCCTCCTTTGCGGCAGGTATGAGGGAATTGATGAGAGGATCAGGGCAAATTATGTGGATGAAGAGATCTCCATCGGTGATTACATCCTTTCCGGCGGAGAACTTGCGGCAATGGTTCTGGTTGACTCAATTACCCGCTTGCTGCCGGGGGTTTTGGGATGTGGAGATTCGGCGGAAAATGATACGTTCAGCCGGGGGTTGTTGAAAAATCCACAGTACACGAGACCGCGGGAATTTGAGGGGCATAAGGTTCCAGAGGTACTGTTGAGTGGAGATCATGCTGCCATAGCAGAGTGGAGGCTGATTACCTCGGTACGGCAGACTTTGAAAAAAAGGCCGGAATTACTGGCACAGGCAGTTTTCAGTAAAGAAGAGCTGAGGCTTCTGAAAAATAACAGACTGCTTGATCAGGTTGAACGGGCACAGCGAGGAAGTTGCCCGCAACCTGATACGGCACAGGTTATGAAAGTTGCTAAAAAAAATAGTTCCACCTGAGGATATTTCGAGGCACGAAACTGCCCGAGAGTCAAATAGCTGCTGGGAGAATTCAAAATATAAAGATATACAGCAGTAACGAGACATTAAACAGGTTAAATAAGCTGTATCTGGGGTAAGGTGACAGAAGAGGGGGTTGGAAAGGTCAGGATAGATTTGGCCCTGGTTCATTATCCGGTAATCAACAAGAACCAGGAAATAATCGGCTCAGCTGTAACAAATCTGGACCTGCATGATATTTCACGGGCGGCAAAGACTTACGGGGTTGACTCCCTGTATGTCGTGACGCCCTATAGTGATCAACAGGAGCTTTTTCGGGAACTGCTGGACCATTGGCAGAAAGGTCATGGTGCAGAATACAATGCCAAACGCGGCCAAGCCCTGTCCCTGGTAACTATCTGTGACAACCTGGACCAGGTTCTTGCAAAAGTGACAGAAAAAAGGCAGCAGAAGCCAACAGTCCTGGCTACCTGCGCCCAGAAGAAACACGCCGTTATCTGGCGGTACTACGAGGTACGGCAGAAAATTACTGAAGGGGAATGTTTTCTCATCCTTTTCGGGACAGCCTGGGGACTGGCCCAGGAAGTGATTGAAGCAGGAGACGGCATATTGCCGCCGATTACCGGTTCAGGGAGTTATAACCATCTGTCGGTCAGATCGGCAGCATCAATTATCCTTGACCGGTTGCTTGGGACAAGAGAGGAATAAGGCGCAAAAAATGAACATGAATTTGTATGTCTGGGATACTGAACCGAGAGACTGATAAAGGTTCCAGCATCCATAAACTGAGAAGATTTATTGTAAATAAGGGTGAGATGGAGGCATCCATCGGAATAGAGAAACAATCCGAGAAGAGCAGAGTATGAGTACCAATATTATTGAACGAATCGACAGAGAGCAGATGCGCTATGATATGCCGGATTTCCGTGCCGGTGACTCAGTCAGGGTACATATCCGTATCATTGAGGGTAACAAGGAAAGGGTCCAGGTCTTTGAGGGTGTTGTTATAAGGCGCAGAAAAGGCAATATGGGAGCCACTTTCACCGTGCGGAAAATATCTCACGGCGTCGGGGTTGAAAAAACATTCGCCCTGCATTCTCCCAGGCTTGAAAAGGTGGAGATTGTCTCCCGCGGTAAAGTCCGCCGATCAAGACTTTACTATCTGCGTGGACTCCGCGGTAAAGCTGCCCGTATCAAAGAAAAAGGCTTACGCTAACTGCCGGGGTGAGTAAGGATGGGTCCGGAGAAATTATGGCCTGATCCTGAACCCGATACGTATTCTCTGGAAAGATGTATCCATCAGAAGGGATACAAGTGGGTTGCCGGCCTTGATGAAGTAGGCCGTGGCCCCCTGGCCGGTCCGGTTGTTGCTGCCTGTGTTATTTTGGAGGAAGGCTGCGATTACAGCGGTTTTGTTGACTCCAAGAGTATCAATGCCGGGAAGCGCTTTCGCCTGTATAAGGAATTACAGAATAATGGTGCGAAAATCGGTGTCGGCATCGTTTCTGAGACAGACATCGACCGGATTAATATTCTACAGGCCTCCTTGCTGGCCATGAAAAAGGCAGTCCTCTCCATGCCTCTCCAACCTGATTTTCTTCTTGTCGACGGCAACCAGTCTATACCAATGACAATACCCCAGCAGACCTTGGTCATGGGGGAATCAAAAAGTGCCTCTATTGCAGCGGCCTCCATTGTCGCCAAGGTTGTCCGTGATGAATTGATGGACCAGTATCATCTTCAGTATCCGGCATATAATTTTCAACAGAACAAGGGATATGCAACCCGCGAACACCGACAGGCAATCAAGATTCACGGCCCGTGTACCATCCACCGGCAAAGTTTTAAATGCGTTAGGGAGTTCATGGTAAAACCTGAATAGGCTTTATTGTGCTGGATTCGGGAAAAGTACCGTCGCCTGGCCTGTAACAGGGTCGAATAAATTCACTACATTGCCAGCGCAGATACCTGCCGGTGAATGATTTTTACAGGCCGATAAAAATAATCTGCTGGATATCACATGACTCTCCCCAATAAAAAACTGGGTGCAAAAGGTGAGGAAATAGCGGTTCGCTATTTGAAGAGGAGGGGATATCGAATACTTGAACGCAACTATCGCATAAAGCTGGGTGAGATCGATATTATTGCCGAACAGGGAGCAGATTTGGTTTTTATTGAAGTGAAAACCCGATCTGACACACTCTTTGGTTCCCCTTTTGATTCTGTAACCGTCACCAAACAGAGGCAGCTCGCAAAAGTTGCCCTGGAATATATGAGCAAACAAAGCTGCCATAACCGTCCGGCACGCTTTGATGTTGTCGGAGTTTATTTGAACGCGGTAAATGAGGTCCAATTTCAGGATGTCAAAATCGAATTAATGCAGAATGCATTTGATCTCTGTTATGGCAATGAATGAAAATGAAGAATATAGATATACCTTTTTCCCAGCAGGCTTGGAGGGCTGATGCATAATCCAGATATCACAGGTGCTTTTTCCTCCAACAGGCCCAATCTGGTTGCTATTACCATGGGTTGTCCGGTTGGAATCGGTCCGGAAATAATTCTGCGTTTTCTGGCAAAGAAAAAAATATCGGAAGAGTATCTCCCGGTAGTAGTCGGAGATATCGGTGTGTTGCAACGTTGTGCACAAGAGTTGCAGATTCATATTGAGATCAAGGCATGGCAGCCTGGAGACCCCTTTGATGGGGAGGGAATTCATGTAATTGAGCCACAGAGAAGTGAGGGATATGTACTGCAGTCAGAAAGTTTGCACTGGGGGCTGCCCGGGAAGGAAACAGGACGTGCAGCAGCAACTTACATCATAGAAGCGGCGCGTTTGATTATCCAGGGCAAGTTGGATGCTATGGTGACCTGCCCCATTGCAAAACATGCCATCCAACTTGCAGGTTTTAAGTTTCCCGGGCATACCGAGATGCTGGCATCATTATGCGACACGCAAAATTTCGGCATGATGATGGTTGGAAACAGGTTAAGGGTTTCGCTTGTCACCATACACACCCCCTTGGCCAAAGTTGCTGAACAGCTTGACCAGCAAGAGATTATGAGGATAATTCACCTGACGGGAGAAACACTTCTTAAGGATTTTGCTCTTGCCCGACCGCGAATTGCAGTTGCAGGTTTTAACCCGCATGCTGGTGAGTCAGGACTTTTCGGTGATGAGGAAACAAGGATAATAGAACCGGCAGTTGCCGGTTCGGTTTCAGAAAAATGGGAGTTGGCAGGTCCCCTGCCGCCTGATACGGTCTTTAAAATGGCTTTTGACAACAGTTTTGATGCGGTTGTGGCGATGTACCACGATCAGGGCCTTATCCCCTTTAAACTTGTACACTTTGAGGATGGAGTTAATCTTACCATGGGGCTTCCCATTATCCGTACATCGGTGGATCACGGAACAGCCTATGATATTGCCGGGAAAGGGTTGGCAAACGATTCCAGTCTCGCAGCCGCCTTTTCAATGGCAACGGAGATTATCAGCAACAGGAAAAAGGTATAAAAAATCTGGATGCGCTGCAGGCATGACATACTGTCAAGTTGATGAAATATATGGCTTCAATACAAGCACTTTGTTAAGAATAAGTTAAGTCAGGGGAGATGCGGCACCGGATTATTATGATTATTAATAGTATGAATAGCAGCCAGAATTATCTGAGACTATGAATTCAGGGGATGTGCAGCCAAGTCGGCTAAATGAAAAGGAATCTGCCCAGAAAAGACCCCTACTGATACCGGGAGGCCTTTTAATCGTTTTTGAGGGCATAGACGGGACAGGTAAATCAACCCAACTCCATTTGCTTTCTGAAAAGCTCAGGCAGCTTGGTTATGCTGTTCTTGCGACCCGTGAACCCACCGATGGCCCTTACGGGAAAAAAATCAGGGAGTTGTTTCTTGACCGCGGATCTGTATCCCAGGAAGAAGAGTTGGAGCTTTTCATTGCAGACCGGGCCGAGCATGTGAAAGAAGTAATTGCACCTGCCCTGGCAGACGGTTGTGTGGTGGTCTGTGACCGCTACTATCTTTCAACGGTCGCATACCAGGGAGCCAATGGTCTAAACCAGGATCTGATACTGGAAAAAAATAAAAATTTTCCGGTTCCTGACCTGGCGATAATACTTGAAATAGACCCGGCCCAAGGAATTCATCGTATCCAGAACCAGCGGAATGAACATCCCAATTCTTTTGAGCAAGAAGCAAACCTGCAAAAAGTGGCAGAGATTTTTGGTGCCATGCAGCAGGATTATATTAAACGCATAAACGGATCAGGTTCCATAGAACATGTTCATCACCTGGTGTTTGAGGCCGTTGCGAAAGTCCTGGCCCAAAAAGCAAGCCAGCAGGTGGAAAGTTAACTAAACGAATACAATAAAATTTGGCGGCCGGGGTCTGGTAAAGATGATGATCGCAGTTCATTATGCCGGGTAACAATAGTTTAAATTAAACAATAGGACTCTACAAGAAACGCATCATGTCTAGATGGTCAAAGGTGAAGAAATACAAATATTCTTCTTGGTTTCAATATGCCGGCCTGCTTGGTTTTGTCTTCCTGTGCGTCTCCTGTACAGCACCTCTCCTGGAATCGCAAGACCAGCAGAAGGTGCTCACCGGTTATGAGGAGCCGGAACCTGAAAAATCGGGTGCAGCCAAGGACTTGAGCTGCTCCTATTTTTATTTTCTCTGGGGCAAGACCGCGGAGAATAACCAGCGCTTTGAAGAAGCCCACGAGGCCTATGAGAAGGCCCTGTTGTGTGACCAAGACAGTGATTATATCAAACGCAACCTGGCAATTCTCCTCATCAAGATGGATCGCAAAGAGCAGGCTGCAAGAGCCCTTGAGCAGATTGTAAGCAGAAATCCCCAAGATATCGAGACCAGGGTTTTGTTAGCCAAGGTCTATAGCAGCCTGGGGCGCAATGATGAAGCTGTAGCCATTTACCAGTCGCTGCTGGAAATCAAAGAGGACCATGACACATTGCTCATGCTCGGAACCCTCTATGCCCAGAATAGAGAATATGACAAAGCCCAGAAAATACTTAACCGCCTCATTAAGATCGAGGGTGATTCATACCTGGCCTATTATTACCTGGCAAGACTATACCGGGAACTGCAGTATTTCGACAAGGCGGCAGAGTCGTATGAAAAGGCGCTGGAACTTAACTGGTTTGAGCGGCTTGCTTATGAGGTGGCTGAATTTTATGAAGACCAGCAGGAGTATGACAAGGCTATCGTTGTCTACCAAAGCATTGTCGCTGAAGGCGAATCAAGCGATATGGCTAAAACAAGGCTTGTTAATCTGTACCTGAGCCTGGAGCAGAATGACAAGGCCTTGGAACTCCTGCGTGATTTGCGATCAGCCCTGCCTGAATCGCATAACGTTGACTTAACCATCAGCCGTATCCTTTTAAGTCAGGAAAAGTATGACGAAGCTATTATGATTCTCGAGGATGTTTTACTGACAAATCCGGAATTGACAGTTGTGCGCTACCTTCTTGGCCTCGCCTATTACCGGAATAACGAGAGCCGGGAGGCTGATGAGCAGTTACAAGTCATTCCGAACGAGTCCACCCTTTATGAGGATAGTATTTTCCTGCGGGTCAGAATCTTGAGCGAAGGCGATAATTACCCGGATGCCATAGAGCTTTTGCAAAAACAGGTTGGAGATGCCGCCACGAGAAAGTCCAGTTTTTATGTTCTGCTCGCATCACTTTATCGGCAAATTGAAGAAATTGACAAGGGCAGGGAGGTTTATGAGCAGGCTATTCGATTATACCCGGACGACATTGATCTTCTCTACAATTACGGCATATTTCTTGAGAAAATAGGAGAACAGGACAATGCCATGGCCAAGATGCAGACAGTACTGGCACTTGATCCTGACAATGGCGCTGCTCTCAACTATATCGGTTACACCTGGGTGGACAAAAATATTCATCTGGATAAGGCACTGGTGTATATTAAAAAAGCTGTAGAACTCATGCCTGAAGACGGGTATGTCAGGGATAGTTTGGGCTGGGCCTATTATAAGATTGGCGATTTAGAGCAGGCGGTTATCGAACTTGAAAAAGCTTCAGAGATGGTGAGCGATGATCCGATTATTAAAGAACATCTCGGAGATGTTTATATGCAGTTGGAACAGTTTGAAAAAGCTCTGGCTGCCTATGAAGCAGCCTATGATCTCTATGAGGAAGAGGAAAAGAAGGAAGGCGTCACAGCCAAGATTAATTCCCTCAAATCCCGGAGTATTCAGTGAGGAGATTTTGGAATCATGCTTTACCATATCTCATAGTTTTGCTTTGCGTTTCCCCGGCGTTTATCCAAGGTTGTGCCAGATCAGTCCTGCAGACCTACCCTGCCAGTGACCAAGAGATTGAAGCAGCATTGGCAGCGTTTTCCCGTTACCAGACCATAAGCGAACAAGTATGTGCTTGCTGCCTCGATGCGGAAGCAGATGCTGCTCTGGCGGTTTCAGGCTGGTTCAGTGAGCATACTGGTAAACTCTCCGGCTATTTACAGGCTATGAAGCCCGGTTTTATAAGGTTTGTTGCGCTCAACCCTCTGGGGCAACCCCTGTTTATTTTTGTAACAGATGGAACCATGTTCAAGAGTCTTAATGTTTTCGAAGAAAAAGCGTATGTGGGTTCTGTGCATTCCAAAACGTACAAGAAATTTGCCCCATCAGGCTTTGAGCCGCAGTTTTCCTTTTACTGGCTCACCGGAATGTTGCGGCCGGGTGATATAAGGATTCAGGCAGTGATGCGTGACATGGAGCAGGGAAAATTCTGGCTGCAAATAAGGCATGCCAATGCAAAAACCGATAGCATGATCTTGTTTGATGCCAGGCAACTGGTGGTTCTGCGCCATGTTTTAAGAGATGAAGAGGGTAAGCATCTCTTTGATATACTTTATACAGACCATCAACAGTTACCCGGTATGGCAGGTAAAAATGTGGAAAGCGAGCCTGGAGTCATGTCAGGCTCCTCCCCTGTAAAAGGACTATGCAGAGTTCCGGCAAGTATAACCGCTTTCGCCAACGCGGATTCTGAGAAGATAGAGATAAAGCTCTACGCATTTTTAGAGGATGCATATTTTTCTGCAGAGGATTTTACGTTAGATATCCCTGATAATTTCGAACAGCTTTTCGTCAAGTAATTGTATTTCTTTAGATATGAGTTCTGGGCCTGCGCGAATGCCTGAAAATATTGGCAAACTTCTTAACCATGTAAAAAAACCGAGCCGGTATATCGGCCATGAGTTCAACGCCTGCAATAAGTCGTGGGTCAGTGCCGGACTCAGGGTTGCTCTTGTATTCCCCGACCTTTATGAAATTGGCATGTCACATCATGGCCTGCAAATTCTGTATTCTGTTCTCAATGCACAGGAAGATTTGCTGGCCGACAGGGTGTATGCTCCTGACAGGGACTTAGAAGAACTCTTGCAGAGTCAGAACAGCTTTATTTTCGCAGTTGAATCCCGTAGATCTTTGGCGGAATTTGACATGATCGGCATTACCCTGCCCTATGAACTCTGCTACACAAATATTCTGACAATTCTCGCCCTGGGTCATATTCCGTTACGGTCATCAGAACGGCAAGATTCACATCCATTCGTCATTGGCGGCGGTTCTGGCAGTTTCAACCCCGAGCCGGTGGCAGATTTTTTTGATGCAGTGCTTCTGGGGGATGGAGAGAAGGCTGTCCTGGAAATTGCAGCAGCTTTAAAAAGAGCCAAAAAGGAAAAACTTGGTCGACCTGGAACACTCGAGAATCTTGCAGAAATACCCGGTGTCTATGTCCCCTCTTTTTATGCGCCCCGATATGACAGTAAAGGGAAACTGCTTGCAGTCCGCTCCCTGAAAAAAGGGTATGAGAAAATTCAGCGCCGCATTCTCCCTGACCTTGACACTTTTCTGCTCCCTGCAAAACCGCTTGTCCCCCTCGTCCGCATAGTGCATGACCGCCTGGGCGTTGAGGTGGCCCGTGGATGTACCCGAGGTTGCCGTTTTTGTCAGGCAGGTATTATTTACAGGCCGGTACGGGAACGGACGGCCGACAGGGTAGTGGAACTTGCTGAAAAAGGTATGGCTGCAGGTGGTTTTGAGGAACTTGCCCTGCTGTCCCTATCAACGGGTGATTATTCCTGTCTCTCTCCAGTCCTTAGCCGTTTAATGGACAGGTTCGTACAGGAGTATGTGTCTGTTTCCATGCCATCCATGCGTGTTGGTACCCTGACACCTGAAATCATGAACCAGATTAAACGTGTGAGAAAAACAGGTTTCACCCTGGCTCCCGAGGCAGGCTCAGATCGGCTACGCAAAGTCATCAACAAGGGTATCACAGAGGAGGATCTGTTGGCTACCTGCAGAGCTGCCAACCTCTTGGGATGGAAACTGCTGAAGTTTTACTTCATGTTCGGCCTGCCTACAGAGACTGAGGAAGATGTCAGGGCCATAGCTGATCTGGTGCGCAGAGCCGCCCGCACATCTGTTGACAGGCCTCTGCGCATTAATGTCAGTGTGGCCACCTTTGTGCCTAAGCCGCATACACCGTTTCAGTGGGCGCCGCAAATCACAATCGATGAGGCCTTTGCCAGGATCAACCTGCTGAGAAGGAGCCTGTCAAAAGGAAATTACAAGCTTAAGTGGCATGATCCACGCCAGAGTTTTCTTGAAGGGGTAATGTCAAGGGGAGACAGACTGTTGTCAAAGGTCATTGAGGAAGCCTGGCGTCGGGGCGCCCGTCTGGATGCCTGGTCTGAGTATTTTGACCTGAATACCTGGGAGGCTGCCGCCGAGGCCTGCGGTATAGATCTTTCACACTATTTACGGCAGCGTGATTTTGCTGAAGTTCTACCCTGGGATCATATCGATGCAGGGGTTGACGAGGAATTTCTGCGGGCGGAACTGGAAAAATCTCTGAGGGGAGATTATACGCCGGACTGCCGCACAGATGGATGCCAGAACTGCGGAACCTGTGATTTTGAAGAGATCCGGCCTGTAATCCAGTGCAAACCAGAATCTCAGGATGATCGTGATGAAAAAGCAGGCCTGCAAACCTTCGTTGCTAGTTCCGCTGAAATAGATGATGACCAAAGAGCGGCAGAAGAGAGAAAAACTGAAAGAAATAAACCGCATCATTGGTATCGCCTCTTTTATACCAAACTGGGTGACATCAGATTATTAAGTCATCTTGAAGTAATCCAGGTTTTTTTTCAGGCGTTTAGAAGAGCAGGCGTCAAGCTCCATTTCACACAGGGGTTCAATCCTGTACCTAAGGCTTCTTTCAGTCCAGCCCTGCCTGTCGGAACAGAAAGCTTGGCCGAGTATCTCGATGTCGACCTTACAGAAGAAATTACAGCCGAAAATGAATTCCTGCCCCGGGTTAATAAGGAACTCCCAGCAGGTATTAAGATAACCTCAATTGCCGGAGTACCAAGCAAGAAAGCGGATGCTGCAGCACAAGATGTCATTTGCTATAGAATCAACCTTGAAAGGAATCTGTCAACGCACGACAGGAATAATATAAAAAACTTTATGGAAAGTGACACTCTTTCCATTACAAAAATCCGAAAGGGAAAGAAGCGTTTACTGGACATCAGAAAGTTGGTGAAGAGCTTGGTGGTATCAGGTGAAAACAACCTTGAGATGATGTTGTTCAGTCAGGAGGGCATGGCAGCGAGCAAACCGGTCGAAATCCTGAAAGCCGTCTTGCATCTGACTGAAACCGAGTGTTTGGATATGAATATTCTGAAGGTTTGGAGTAAATCGGCCCAATGAGGGATAGACTTCAGGAAATAGTTAGAGGTTCGGGTATCAGGTACTCAATACCAGGCTGAAATAAAATAAGAACACAAACCTGGAGCTCAGCCCGAATGGCGGTATTTTTTTTAGCCTTTGACCTCTAACCTTTTGCCCCGCTTTTTACATTTGCGTTTGCGATTTGAAAAACTTTATAGTATTGCTTTATCTGCATTTGCGGATGGTATATATAGCTGAAAAAAGTTGCTAATGGAAAGGAGAGAGTATGAGTCAGAAAAAGATTGTTCTTCGCGAAGATGAAATGCCCAAACAGTGGTATAATATCTGCCCTGATATTCCAAATGGCATGCAGCCGCCCTTGGATCCGGGAACCAAGGAGCCAATGGCCCCCGAAAAACTTGCAGCTATTTTCCCCATGGGGCTTCTTGAGCAGGAAATGAGCCCTAACCGCTGGATTGATATCCCGGATGAGGTTAGGGAGATATATTCCATCTGGCGGCCGTCCCCGCTCGTCCGTGCGTACAAACTGGAGCAGGCACTCGGCACAAAAGCCAAGATATACTATAAGAATGAAGGGGTCTCGCCCAATGGCAGCCACAAACCAAACAGTGCAGTGGCCCAGGCCTATTATAATAAAAGGGAGGGTATAACAAGGCTTGCAACCGAAACCGGTGCAGGCCAATGGGGCAGTGCTCTCTGTTTTGCAACGAATAAGTTCGGTCTTGAGTGCAAGGTTTACATGGTGCGGGTTTCTTTTGACCAGAAACCGTATCGCAAGACCATGATGCTGACCTTTGGCGGTACCGTGGTAGCGAGCCCAAGCCCGGATACCAACACGGGCAGAGCCTTTCTGGAGAAAGATCCTAATACCCCGGGTTCCCTCGGCATCGCCATCAGTGAGGCCATTGAAGATGCTGCTACCACTGAAGGCACAAATTATGCATTGGGTTCGGTTTTAAACCACGTGATCCTGCACCAGACCATCGTAGGGCTGGAAGCCAAAAAACAGATGGAGATCGCCGGTGATTACCCCGATGTGGTGATTGGTTGCTGCGGTGGTGGCTCTAACTTTGCCGGACTGGCTGTCCCCTTTGTCGCAGACGCTCTGGAGGGCAAGAACGTTAAATTTATAGGTGTAGAGCCAGCCTCCTGCCCCACCATGACCAAGGGGAAATTTGCTTATGATTTTGGTGATACAGGCCAGACAACCCCGCTTCTCCAGATGCATACATTGGGGCATGATTTTGTTTCCCCGGGCATTCATGCAGGAGGGTTGCGATATCACGGCATGGCTCCTATTGTCAGCGCCCTGGTGCGTGAGAAGATCATTGAGCCCATCAGTGTGCACCAATTAGAGACCTTTGAAGCAGGTGTACTTTTTGCCAGGACCGAAGGTATTATTCCTGCACCGGAAACCTGCCACGCCGTGCGCGGAGCTATTATTGAGGCTACCCGTGATCTCAATGAGCCGAAAACAATTCTTTTCAATCTTTCCGGTCACGGCCTGCTTGATCTTTCCGCCTATGAGCAGTATTTCAGCGGGGCGCTGCATGATTATGATTATCCGGCAGAGGCCATAGAAGAGTCCATGAAACATCTTCCCCAATTGTAAAGACGGAAGACCTAATTAATTATATCTGTTACTGTATAAGGCGGCAGGACAATTCCTGCCGCCTTATTTTTTTTATAAATTCTTTAGCGTGATTAAATGGTATTGCGAAAATATCTCATTCTGCCAATTCTGATTTGGCTATCTGCCACAACCTGTATTCCTCTGGTGCCGGCTCGGGCAAATGACATTGATGCTGCTGCCGTTGCGGCAACAGAAAACCTCATTGATAACGGCGGCTATGCTGTCCTAAGGAACAACAGAATTCTCATTACCCATAACCTGCACACACCCTATGTCCCTGCCAGTATTATAAAGATAGCAACAGCGCTAGCCGCCCTTGACATTTTGGGACCTGAATTTCGTTTTAATACCAACTTTTACCTGGATGACCAGCAGAATCTTTATATCCAGGGTTTTGGGGATCCTTTTCTCATATCTGAGGAAATTGCTGCCATTATTGTAAAACTCAAAGATCTTGGTTGCACGAAAATCAATGACATCTATCTGGACAGCACAGCTTTCCAGCTTAACGCACCCCCTGATGGCGCGGGCATAAGTAATAATCCCTATGATGCCGAAAACAGTGCCTTGGCAGTTAATTTCAATACAATAAATATTACAAAGAATAAGACCGGCGAGGTTTTGTCAGCTGAGGAACAGACACCTACTTTAACCTTGATGGCAGAGCTGGCGGAAAAGTTGCCGCCGGGAATCCACCGGATCAATATCAACCAGACAGCAAGTGGCGGGGAGGCAATTATAAGCCGCTATGTTGGCGAGCTCTTTCGGGCCTTTCAAAAACAGGAAAATATTGCTGGTGCGGGGATGATTGCCCAGCGCAAAATTCCGGAAAATCTAGACCTTTTTTACATCCATCGTTCACGTAAAACCCTGAAAGAGATCATTGCACCGCTTATGCTCTACTCCAGCAATTTCATAGCAAACCAACTCTTTCTTGCCCTCGGTAGTTATTCATATGGTTTTCCAGGCACCTGGGAAAAGTCCAGAAAAGTAATGACATATCACCTGCAAAAGAAATATAACCTGTCTGAAAACGAGGTTAGAATTATTGAAGGCTCAGGGCTATCGGGTCAAAACAGGGTATCACCTCATGCTATGATTCAACTGCTGGATGCCTTCAAGCCATACGCTGATCTTCTGCCGCAGGAAGATGGCAAATTCTTGAAGTCCGGCACCTTGAATGGGGTTTATTCCTATGCTGGATATTTTGCTGGAAAAGACAGGCTGGACAGTTTTGTTCTGCTGCTGAACCAGGGAAAAAACTCCAGGGACCTGTTGCTGGATGAGCTGGAGCGCATATATCGTGGCGCATGCCAGCGGTAACAGGAAAAAAATAAAAGCGGGACACCTGCCGATTGATGTCCCGCTTTTTAGGTCTATCACCTGGGAAGGGGGATGTATGGGTTAAAAGCCGTAAGAGGCTGGTGATAGCATGGATAAATTGAGCGTCTTATGGGGTGAATTGAAAGTCAGAAGGGTTTCGGATTCACGTATATTAAAATTTCAAATCGCGCAATTTAATTTTGCTTGTTTTGTTTGTAACGAAATTGTCTCTTCGATAGCTCTCCTATAAACTGTCCCAGAAGCGCGCCTTTTCAGTAAAATCTGCTTCAATGGGGACCAATGAACAGCCGATTGAGCGGATTTCATCTGCAACAGCATCTATGAGTTTGTCCACGCTTCCTTCAACCGTATCAGTCAAGTCGAGTCCTATATCAATGCTTTCCGGCTCAACTCCAAAAAGGACAAGATTCTTGGGAAGTTCATCTGTCAGCATGGCTGCGGCCAGCAGGTCTGACAAACCGAGCTGGTGGGGTGAAATTCTGGTCCGAAACGCTGCCGGCACATCATCGCCTTCGACTCGCACCACTGTTCCCGGTGGGTGATCGCATTTCAGAGCATCAATGATGATGAGATAATCACGGTTGCGAATATGACGCAGAAGTTCGATACCGGCAGTACCGCCGTCAAGCAGCTCCACGTTGGCGGGGAAGGTATATCTTCTTTCCAGCTCTTTTAAAGCCCGGACGCCAATGCCCTCGTCAGTTAAAAGGACATTTCCTATGCCGAGTACAAGTACTTGCAAATGGTCTTCGCTCATTAGATTACAGGGCTTTTACCCTGACAATCTCATTGTTATTCTTATCCACCATGTGAATAGCGCAGGCCAGGCATGGGTCAAAGGAATGTAAGGTCCGCAGGACTTCCAGTGGTTTTTCAGGCTCCGCCACCGGGTTGCCGAGGAGCGCTGCTTCATAGGGGCCGAGATCATCGTTTGAGTTTCGCGGTCCGGCATTCCAGGTGGATGGTACAACGGCCTGGTAGTTCTTGATCCTGCCGTTATCTATGACTACCCAGTGGGAGAGGATACCGCGAGGGGCCTCATGATAACCGAAGCCCTGGACTTCGCCCTTGGGAAAGCTCGGCGGGTTGAATGTTGTGATGTCACCACTGGCAATATTGTTTACCAGGGCAGACCACTGGTTTTCCAGGGTATCGTTCAATACAGCACAGCGGATGACACGGGCCGCGATCCTGCCAATGGTGGAATGTAGTGCATCAACACCCACCTTGCTGCCCACAAGTGAGCTGACCGTATCAAGCACCTGGGTGGCATAAGTTTGCGTTGGCTTGTGACCGGCTGCAAACATGCAAAGCACATTGGCCAGTGGGCCCACCTGGGCCGGTTTATCCTGGAATGTCGGTGACTTGACCCAGGAGTACTTGCCGTCATCCTGCCAATCGGTATAGTTTGGCACGGTTTCTTCCTCGTAGGGATGCCTGTTCCAGTCACCGTCATACCAGGAGTGCTTGATGGATTCCTTGACATTATTTTCAAAGAAAGGATCATCAAAGCTTTTGATCGGCGTGAACTTGCCAATATCACCTTCAGGAATATAGCCGCCCGGCAGGGCAAATTCTGTACCCTTGGTGTCCATGGGCATATCAGGGGCAGAAAGATAGTTGGTCACACCCTTACCGTAACCGGTCCAGTCGGCATAAAAGGCACCAACCGCGGCCACATCTACGAGGGCAACCTGCTTAACAAAGTCATTGGCCTCGCCGATCAGGGTCTTGATAAGGTAAAGTTTTTCCATGTTCAGTGTGTCGGGGCTGTCAAGGTTAATGGCATTGGAAACACCACCGACAGCCACGTTCTGAATATGGGGCGTTTTGCTGCCCAGGATCGCTACGACATTATTGATTTTTCGCTGGTATTCAAGGGCTTGCAGATAGTGGGTTGCTGCCAGCAGATTTACCTCCGGCTTGAGTTTCATGGCCGGATGGCCCCAGTAGCCGCTGCCGTAAATACCGAGTTGGCCGGAATCAACAAGGGTCTGCAACCGTTGCTGGGCACCCTTGATCTCCTCGTAGCTGTTTCTCTTCCAGGGTGATAAACTTTGGCCAAGTTTTGCGGTTGCTTTGGGGTCAGCTGCAAGCGCTGAAACAATGTCGACCCAGTCCAGGGCGCAGAGATGGTAGAAATGAACTATATGATCATGGACTGCATGAGCACCCATGATCATGTTCCTGATGTACTGGGCATTAAGGGGGATCTCCATGCCAAGTGCATTTTCAACCGAACGCACTGAAGCCAGTGCGTGGACTGACGTTCAGACCCCGCAGAAACGCTGGACGAACAGCCATGCCTCACGAGGATCACGGCCCTGGAGAATGACCTCGAAACCGCGCCACATCTGGCCCGATGACCAGGCATTGCTGACCTTGCCGTTGTCAATCTCGCAGTCAACCCTTAGATGTCCTTCAATCCTGGTCACTGGGTCAATTGTTATTCTTTTCGCCATTTGTTTTTCTCCTTAACTTTTGAGTCAGTAATGTATAGACACAAAATTTTATATTTCAAACCTTTGCCTGCCCATGACTTGGCAGAACAGGCAGTTTCTTGACAAAAATCATATAGAGCAGGATTTCGGCCGAGATGATCGTATAGGTAATGAATTGCTCGCCGATGGCCGGGAAGTAGTTCCAGCCTTCCCCGGGATTAAAGCCTATCAGATAAGTATTGAAGCGGAAGAGCAGACCGCCCAGCATCAGGCAGCAGGCGGATAAAAACAGCATCTTGGCGTTTTTTCTGTTTGTTGCCGAGGCAAGGATCACCAGCGGCACGATATGGAGAATGTTCTCAAGGAGGAACATGTTGCCCTGCAGATTGCCACTGAAGGCAAGTCCAAGCTGACCCCGTATCAGGAGATCGCCGAAGCGGACAACAAGAAAAATCACCAGGAGTATGGGGATAACAAGCGACAGCTTGGCAAGCATGTCTGTTTCAAAAGGCCTTTTAAAGCCCAAGGCGGAAAGTGTGGATTCAAAAATAACAACTGTATAACCCATGGTGACAGCGGAAATAAGAAATATAAGCGGCAGAGCCGGTGTCCACCAGAGGGGGGAAAGCTTGTTGCCCGCGAGGATCATGACACTCCCCAATGATGACTGATGCATGGTCGGCAGCAGGATACCGAGGGCAATAAAGAAGATCAAAAGCTTGTTGACCTTTGATTTGGTACCGGTCGCCGCTTCAAGAAAGGTTGGGGAGAATTCTATCCAGAGAACTGCTATATATGCCGCGATGCACAAAGCGACCTCCAGGAGCACCGAGTTAAAATTGGTATACCAAGGCAGAAAAACATTGTAAATGTGCCAATAGCGTCCGATATCAATGAAGACGGAGACTCCGGCCAGGGTATAACCGAACATGCTGGCAAGAAGGGCGGGCCGCACCAGGGGATGATATTCACCATTGTTAAAGACATATACCAGAAGCGCCATGGAATAGCCGCCGCAGGCAAAAGCCGTACCTACAACAACATCATAAGTAATCCAGATACCCCAGGCAAAGCCGTCATTCATGTTGGAAACGGATCCAATGCCGAACATGAAGCGTTTCGCCAGGAAATAAATCCCGATCAGGGTTATTACGAGGAAAAAAAGGAACGGACCCGTAAAAACTTTCCCTCCTACAGGTTTTGCCTCGCTCATATTCTATCCCTCCAATCCTTTTATATTGAGGTTTCAGTCTTTATCTTTCTGGCTCCTGTTGACGAAATAAAACAACCCTGCAAGTACAACAATAGGAGCGATCATGCCCTTATAAATTGTATGCTGGATAGTTTCGGCAGTAGAAGCATATGATTTTTCAGGCAGTTCGGGCAGGCCGAGCTTGCTGAAAGGAACACCGGCAAGCATGAGGACCTGGGTGCCGCCAACTTCATTTTCACCATATATCTCAGGAACATAGCGGGCTGCCTGCTGGGAAAAATTCTTACCTGAATCAATGGAGGATACCGGAAAATCGTAGTATTTGCCGGGCTCCATCTGTTGACGCCTTTTTGCCTCTGCCATCAGTTCAGTGGTCGGGCCGAAAACTGTCGCACCGGTCGGGCAGGAACTGCAGCAGCCAGGTATTTCACCTTTGGGCAGCAGATGCGAGCAGAGTTGGCATTTGACAATCTGTGGAAAAGCTGCATCCCATTGAAACTTGGGAATATTGAAAGGGCAGGCAATCTGGCAGTAACGGCAGCCGATACAGGCATCCTTGTTATAGGTAACAACCCCTGTATCGGGATTCTTACGCATTGCGGAAACAGGACAGGCTGAAACGCAGCCCGGATCAACACAGTGCATGCATTGTCGCTTGATAAATGCAAATCCGTCTGTTTCCTGGTCTTTGTTTGTACCGGTGCCGCTCTCAAATTTCTTGATAACATTGAGTGTCTTGGCTGACAGGTCGCGGGGGTTTTCCCATATGGGCAACAGGTCAGTACTTTCCACCGGCATTTCATTTGCTTTTTTACAACCAACCATGCAAGCCTGGCATCCTATACAGAGTGTTGAATCGTACAGGAAGCCCAGGGCGCCGGGCAGGCGCTCTTTTTTCTTAGCTTCGGCATAGGCGGGTTGTCCAACTGCTGCCAGGACACCGCACCCGGCAGCTCCCTTAAGAAAATCTCGTCGTTTGATTTTCATCAGCCTAAGCTCCCTAGGTAATTAGTCCTGTTTTTTTTCTGCCTGGTCTACTTTCTTCAAGGCTACAACTCCGGCTCCGATTGCTGCACCAGCGACCCCTGCAGCCAGGGCGACTGCTCCTGTAGTGCCCCCGCCTCCATGATCAACCGTAATAGGTGTCTGGACAGCGAACGGGGTGACATTTTTCACTTCTGCCGGCGTATGGAGCGGGATGTTGAAACCCACGCCTTCTTCAGAACAGCCGAAACATGGATGTCCTGTATTAACAGGCCAGGTGCCCATGTCATTAAAGCGCAGGGTTGAACAGTTATTAAAGGTTTCCGGTCCCTTGCAGCCAAGCTTGTAAAGGCAGTATCCCAGGCGATGGCCTTCATCACCAAACTGCTCGGCAAAACGGCCTGCATCAAAATGGGGTCGACGTTCACAATTTTCATGGATCAGGCGGCCATAAGCAAATTTGGGCCTGAGTTTATCATCGAGCTCGGGGAGTTTTTGAAAGGTTACATAGTAGAGAACAGTAGAGAGAAAGTTGTAGCCGTTGGGTGGACAGCCGGGGATATTTATCACCGGAATGCCGGTTCCTTCGAGGATCTTGTAAGCCGGAGTTGCTCCCGTTGGATTTGGCCCGGCTGAAGGAACTCCGCCCCATGCGGCGCAGGAGCCGATGGCAACAACTGCTGCAGCTTTTGGGGCTGTTTCCTTCAGGATTTCCAGGACAGGTTTTCCTGCAACCTTGCAGTAAATACCGCCGTCTTTGACCGGGATGGAACCTTCAACGACCAGGATGAATTTACCCTTGTTCTCTTCAATGGATTTCGCCCTGTATTCCTCAGCCTGGTGGCCGGCACCCGTATTCAGGGTTTCTGAATAATCAAGGGCAATAAGATCCAGGATAAGATGTTCAACAGTTGGATGTGTGGCCCTCAACAACGTCTCAGTGCAGCCCGTACATTCCTGTCCTGAAAGCCATATTACCGGAGGACGTTTCTTTGCAGCTGTTGCGGCAGCTGCAATCTTTGGGCCCAGACTGGCCGGAAGACCCATATATACTGCGGTTGCAGTACATACCTTGAGAAAGTCCCTCCGCGACACACCGCCGGGAATTTTATCGAAATCAGACTCTCTGCATCTCATAGATAACCCTCCTTAATCGAGTTTAGGTGATAAACCCTGTTTAGCATTGAGGAAAATAGGTAATTCTACTAATGCATTAGGTATTAATACCTAATTAACCAAAATTGCAAGTACTTTTTTTATATTCTGGCTAAAAATAATAATTTTGCTGGGAGCGTATTTGGTTTATCCAATCAGGGGGTGAATGCTGCTGTCCGGGGAAAGAAATACCATAACTCAAATGGTTGCCTGATTTTCGGGGCAGCAGTAAAAATACGTGATTTTAGGGGCAGATGGGCTGCAAGGATGAAATTGGACCTTAAGGGAGAAAAAAAACGTTTAGTTTTTTAAAAAAGTAATAATCGCCTTCCGCTTACCGCTTGACAGATGCTTGAATGAGGGCATTCTGGAGAGAGGATTCAGTTTTTTGGGGTCCTGGAGATAAATGTCTATCCAGCTGTCGCTTCGTATATTGGTAACAGCAGAAAGATCCGGCCCCATTCGGCCGCCTTTGCCCTTATAGGAATGGCACTGGCTGCATCCTTCCTTAAAAAACAGTTTTTCGCCGTTATAAGTCATGGAACATCCCGTCAACAGGTATGCCATGGTGAGTAGCGTGGTGGCAAGAACGAGCAGGCCGATATTTTTTATAAATGCGGGCATGGCATCTTGATCCCCGGCTTATTTTTGCAGCCATGGTTGAAAAATTTTATCTTCCAAGGCTTGGGCTTCTAACTCGCGTGACGTGCCCTTATAATCTGCAGAAATTATGGCAGTGTTGTCAACAAGGGCAGATTTTTTCGCAAACTTAGTTACAATAGCAGCTGCAATCTCTATTTCTTCCGTATTCCTGCTGTAACGCAGAATTGCCGTGGGGCCGGGTATGATACTGGGCTGCAGCAACCAGTCACCCGGCTGTCGTAAATTTTCAAGCTTTTCATTCTGTTTTTCGTCACGGCCAACCACGAGCCAGCCACCGGTCGGTAAACGGAACTGCCTACCCACGAGGAGCAGCATGATATCCGTTGGCACGATTTTCCTGTTTGTTGTGTAATACTTTTCTAGCCGGGCGCTCAAGATCGGATCTGCAAGGATGCAGCCACCTGCTGGACTGGGATAATCAACGATGCCGAACGTTTCTGCCAGCTTCATTTGCGGTGTCCTGTTGCGACCGCTAAAACCATATAACTTATTCCTGTCAATAAGTCCTGTAAGTTCAGCCTTCGTTGGTTCCAGGTTTTTGGCACAAAGCGGCCGGACAAGAATTCCCGCGCAACCGCTGTCCCTTTCGATGACCCGCAATGTGTCGCGGCGCTGTGACATCGGGCGCTGGCCAATAACTTCACCGGTGACAAGAAATGATGCCCCGATTGCAGGCATCATTTTTTTTGCTTCTGTCAGTAAAAAAATCTTGCAGTCGATGCAGGGGTTGAAATACCTCCCAAAGCCGTGTGCAGGTTTTTTCAGCAATTCCAGGTAGGGGATTGTGACATCCTCTAAAAGAACGTCAATCGCGAACCTTTCCTTTGTTGTCCTGATGTAGTCTTCTTTTCTGAGCAAAAGATCATAGCCGAAAAACGGGGTGATAAATTTCACGGCCACAACCTTAATCCCCTGTGCAGCTACAACCCGGCAGGCAAGGGTGGAGTCAAGGCCGCCTGAATACAGAGCCAATGCGGTTATTTGCTTGTTATTCATCGTATCACCGAATCAGGAGGCACGGTTGAACAGCGCCAGGCTGGAATGACCGTTGCCCCAAGATAGGGAAGCACAGAAAAGGTAAATATTAGCAGAAAATCCCCCAGGGTTACAGACGGCAACAATTTAAACGGGGGATGAATGACAGACCAGCCCACCATGATCGGCTTTAAGAGTGATGCATCGAAAAACGCCACATGAAAATATGCTGCCGTACAGCCAATTATAAAAGCAAGGGTTGATATCAGAATGCTTTCCCAGAAGCGAACTGCCAGAATATCACTGGTTTCCCATCCAAGGATTTTGAGTATGCCAATTTCTCGTTTTTCTTCCGGGGACAACCCGGAAGCCTTGTCCCAGGCAAGAATGGCAAAGGCAACAAGAGCTGTTAAAAGACAGATTGAGGCAAATCCGCTGCGCCAGCTGAATACTACCTGATATGTTTTCTGGATCTGGTTTTTGGTAAGAACCCTGGTGTCGGGAAGCAGCAGGGCTATTTTTTTGGCAATAGTTTCGATTTCAGCGGGATTTGCCACATAGACGCAGAGATCAGTCACCATTGAGGGTGGCAGAGCAAAAAGATCCCGAGCATCTTCAAGATTCATAAATATGAGGTCGTTGGTCAAGAGATCAGTCTTCTGGCTAAAAAGTCCAACCACATTGAAAGATTTCAAAGAAAGGTCTGGCCTGAAAAAGGAAAACATGCGGCGCGTTCCAAGCCCGAGAATATTGTGGACCGAACGTCCGATGACAACTGTACCTGTTTCAGTTTCTTTAGGGAAATGTCCTTGGGACAGGGTGAGATTGAGCTTGTTGCCGGCGGGCATGGCATTGGAATCAAGTGCCAAAATGGTAAAATTGGCAAGGTTCGACTCATCAAAATAGTATCCCCATATCCTGGGAATGATAGCCCGAATGCCATAAATTGAGCGTAATTTTTCGATATATGCTCTTGGAATGGCCTCCTGTCTGCCGGCTGACATTTTCTGTATTGTGATTTCAGGTGTATTGCCCAGAACCGCTTCAGCAGAATTTGTCAAGGCTCCGGTCAACATCTGAAAGGAACCCAGAAGAAAGATCACCACCCCGAATACCAGCATAATTCCAAGATTTTTCAATTTTCTCCGCCAAAGGGAAGAGAGGGAAAAGTCAAGGATATTAATTTGTTTCTCCAAACCTTTCGGGATCATGGGTAAACAGTTTTAGCGAGTGTTCGTGTATATCGGTGCATTCCAGAATGAACCGGATGGGAAATGTTCAATTGCTCCTGGATGGTCCATAAAGGGAGCCATGGGGTCCGTCACGGCAGGATGCCTGGTATAACGTGCCTCAGTGGCCACACAGAGGTCAGTGAGGCCGAGCCCGGCAACTGCAATTGCTTGGACAGCGTGATCATCCTTGAGAGTAATGGCCAGACGTTTGGCATGAAAATACAGTGCCGTATCGATTAGGATGAGCAGGAGAAAAAGAGTCAAGAGAATATGGGAAGGCCGCATGATAATAAAATCCAGTGATCAGGGTGTTCTGCTTGGGAAGACTGAAAGTTTCAGTTCAGGCATCACCGCATCCTTTGGCCTTCCCTCAGAGACTCGATAAGCTCAGGGGTTATTTCATCAAAGGTGAGGATCTCTTTGCCATGATGGTCTTTACTGAATGTTTCCGCAGCCCCTCTGGTTTCAAATGGGATAAGTTCATGCCCCATGGGGCCGTATATATCACTGCCGATCACGTAATATGCCTCTGTTGCCGACAACCAGTTCAGCGAATAATAATCTTTTACGAATAAATCCTTAATCGTCTCTCGTGAAGGACCATTATATTGTTCAGGATTGAAATAGAAAACCATCATATCCTTCACACCGTCAAAGAACCTGGTTTGTGCAGGATCAGGATACTGTATCTGGGCCAGCCAGTTCGGATATTTGGCGACGAACATGCCGCAGACACTGCAACGTGCCTGTTCCGGTATTGTATCGGTTGGTTCATTGCCAGCAAAAGCCATTGGGGCAAATACAACCAGCAGGATACCCATCATAAACAGCAGAACAACTCGACGTGCTTTCATTTTTCCTCCAACCTGCCTGAATCATTTCAAGTATTGATTCAGCAGCTCGTTAAGTTCAGCTTCGCTTACTCCCCCTAAAAGGGCGGCCAGCAGTTTGTGTTCGGGAGACAAAACCAGGGTCAGCGGCTGTACTTTGACGTTGTACTGTTTGGCAATCTTGCCCTCCGGATCAAATATTACAGGGAAATCAATTTGAAGCTCCCGGGCAAATTCGTTTACTTCTTCTGGGTTGGCCCCGTTATTATTGATATAAACAATTTCAAGGCCTTGTTTCCTGTATTCATCGTAAAAAGTATTAAAAATAGGGGTGTCCGCCTTACAGTAAGGACAGTTGAGCAGAAAAAAACGCATTATAACCGGTTTGCCCTTTTGGGAGGCGAGCGTGAAAGTTTTTCCTTGCAGGTCGGTGCCGGAAAATGAAGCAATGGCATCACCAACCCGTATTGCTTTTGTGTCTTCCCCTGAGCAGGAATTTAAAAGCAGTAGGGAGGCAGCAATGATAAAGAAAAAGTAAATATAAATTGCGGTTTTCATGTATTTATAAGGTTTTCATGGTTTGGGACATTTTCAGTAAGCAAAAGAGTGGTCTCATTCTACTGCACGTGTAAAATGTCTTACAGGCAGCAACAGGTCCCCGATAATATCTAGTTACTATCCTGACTGATACGGATGGGAGACCTATTGTATGCAACCCCGGCAACCACTGTATCATTTAATTCAATTTGTAATGAAATTGTAAACGATACAGTCCGTTTCAGCAAGAAAGACTCTTATCAGGAAAAATATTATCTTTGAATGCGCATCTTATGGAAGTGAAATAATCCAGGAAAAAAGTTGCTACAAAAAGGGTTAAAGGGTATCGTCCTCTTGCTGCTGATTAGATTCTGGCTGACAAATTCCTGCGGCACAGAAAATTGCAGTTTCTTGACGCTGCAGCAGTATGATGACAGCGTAAACTGTTTATAATATCTTACGTTGTCTGATAAAATCAGTAATTCCCAGGGTAATGGTTGTCGCTAAAGTGTTTTTGCGAATGGCAATCTGGGTAGTAATAATTTAACCGTCACAAAGGAGGATTTTTATTATGCGTTCGGTCCGCGTGGTATGCATCATGATTTTAGCATTGCTTTTCAGCTTCTGTGCCTTGGCCTTTGCAGAAGTTGAGAAGGGGGCGTCAAAAACTTTTAATCTTGAGGCCAAGCCTATTGATATGACTGTTTCTGCCGATGGCAAATATACCTTTATTCTGGCAGAGGGTGGGAATATCCTTATTTTAGACAGCAGTGGCGCACTAAAAGACACTTTGAAAGTCAGTGATTCGGTGGTGAGCATAGGCACCTCACCCAACGGTGATTTCCTTCTGCTTGCAGACGGCAAAGCCAACACCCTTGAAGTTCTCAAGATCAGTTTTATTGTTGATATTGATGTCTCCGGGCTGCCGTTCAAGGGGCCTGCAGACGCCCCGGTCGTCATTGCCGTGTTCAGTGACTATCAATGACCCTACTGTGCAAAGGTTGAACCTTTACTCGAGCAGGTGCTCGAGCAGTATCCTAACGACGTTAAGCTGGTGTTCAAGAATTTTCCTCTTACAAGAATACACAAGTCTGCCATGGATGCAGCAGTAGCCTCTCTGGCTGCCTTTCAGCAGAATAAGTTCTGGGAGTTCCACGCCGAGCTTTTCAAAAACTACAATAATCTCAACGAAGAGAAATTTGTGGAAATTGCACAATCACTTGAACTTGATATGGAACAGTTCAAACAGGATAGACAGAATCCGGCTCTTTCGGCCATGGTGCAGCGTGACCTCAAAGATGGCGTAGAAGCAGGAGTGCGGGGCACGCCGTCTATTTTTGTTAATGGACGCATGCTGAGGCAGAGAAGTCTGCCCGGCTTCAAGCAGATCATAGATGAGGAACTTGCTAAGAAAAAATAAAAATGACTGTTGCATATCCATGGTTTTGAGCTGCAGGCGATCCTGTTATGAAAAGCTTTCGTAAAGAACTCTGGTTCAATGTTCCTACACGGCGTGCCTTTATAAACATTACGCCAAAGGTGGACGAATGTTTGCAGGAAAGCGGGGTGCGTGAAGGGTTGGTTCTAGTGAATGCCATGCACATTACCGCGTCGGTCTTCATAAATGATGATGAGTCAGGCCTGCACCATGATTACGAGGTCTGGCTTGAAAAACTTGCCCCGCATGAACCTGTCTCTCAATACCGCCATAACGGGTATGAAGACAATGCCGATGCCCACCTGAAGAGGCAGGTAATGGGACGGGAAGTGGTTGTTGCCGTCACTGAAGGAAAATTGGATTTCGGCACCTGGGAACAGATTTTTTACGGTGAGTTTGACGGCGGCCGTAAAAAGAGGGTCCTAGTCAAGATCATCGGCACATAACGTAAAGCCCAACAAATACAAGTCCAAAGGACCCAGGCCCGGTGCATTTTCATGATGCAGTCAGACAGCTTGGGTCCTTTGCATTTTCCAGGGAGATCGGAGTATGGGACTTTTTGAAATAATTGCCGTCCTGCTCACTCTTTCCGCCTTTTTCAGTTTTATCAATTACCGTTTTTTAAAGCTGCCAAATACCATCGGCGTAATGTTGATCGGCCTGCTTTTTTCGGTTTTCCTGCTTGCAATCAGCAGAATTGTACCTGAATCAAAGCAATGGGCTGTTACGATGCTTATTCAGATCGATTTTGATGAGACCCTTCTGCACGGTATGCTCAGCTTTCTGCTTTTTGCCGGAGCCCTGCATGTCAACATCAATGACCTGCGGCAGCAGTTTAGAATTATTCTGGGTCTTGCCACTGCCGGTGTAGTCCTCTCAACTCTGATAGTGGGATTCCTGAGTTGGGGGGGCTTGAACCTTTTAGGCTTCAATATATCATACATCTATTGTCTGCTTTTCGGCGCCCTGATTTCACCGACAGATCCGGTAGCTGTCCTGGGAATCCTCAAAAAGGCCGATGTTCCGAAAAGCCTCGAGATCAAGATCGTCGGCGAATCATTGTTCAACGATGGAGTGGGTGTTGTCATTTTTCTTATTATTCTGGAAACAATATTCAGCGGTCAGGACTTCGGGGTTTTCAGTATATTGAAGCTTTTTATACAGGAGGCTGTAGGCGGAGGCCTGCTTGGTTTTGGGGCCGGGATGATTGCCTACCGGATGCTGAAACAGGTGGATAATTACCAGGTCGAAATTCTGATTACTCTGGGTTTGGTTACGGGTTCGTATGCCCTGGCGGATGCACTACATCTCTCCGCTCCCATTTGTGTAGTGGTTGCCGGCCTTCTCATCGGCAATCATGGCAGAAGTCTTGCCATGTCAGAAGATACAAGGCAGAATCTTGATACCTTCTGGGAACTGGCCGATGAGGTCCTCAATGCCGTCCTGTTTCTGCTTATTGGCCTCGAGGTCATGGTTTTAAACTACAGCTGGTTGAATCTGGCCGCTGCTCTTATAGGAATAGTAATTGTCCTGTCGGCCCGTCTGGTCAGTGTATCAGTTCCCATTAACCTCTTAAAGCACTACCGGTCCTTCAGTCCACATGTGGTCAAGATCCTTACCTGGACAGGTTTGCGCGGCGGCATCTCCATAGCCCTGGCTCTGTCATTACCGGTCAGCGGGGAGCGTGATGTCCTTCTGGCGATAACCTACGGAATAGTAGTGTTTTCCATCCTGGTTCAGGGCTTGACAATCAGTCCCTTTTTGCGAAGTTTGGAAAAAGAGTCCTAAGTTTTACAATGTATTGCAAAACATATAATGTTATTTCAGCAGTAATGCTCTACCGGTGAGAATCTCAATTGTACTATTTTATTACGTTATACGTCTTAAAGAAGATATTCGAACGTACCACAAATTCATTTTCTTTTTTTCATCTTGATGGCCATTTTGTAACGATTTATTTAAAAATAGCAAAATGTTACAGCGTGTCAATATTGACATAATTCCATATTTTAGGCATAGTTTTGAACTTCAAAATATCATTGGAGTGAGAAACTGATTTTTTTTGCAATAGGCACATACAACGAGTAAAAACAGTCGACGGAGGTAATAAAATGGAAGAAATGAACTCTATGAGGAACATAGTATTCCTCCTTTTATTTGGCATGACCCTCCTTGGCTGTGGAATCTTCCTTGCAGGAGTTCCGGTACAGGCTGAAGAATCCGGGAAGGAACTTCTGATGGCCACAACAACAAGCACCGATAATACAGGGCTCCTGGAGTATCTTATGCCGGCCTTTACGGAAAAAACCGGCATAGGGATACGCTGGATATCGACCGGCACCGGCAAAGCCCTGAAGCTGGGAGAAAACTGCGACGTTGATGTCCTTCTGGTCCATGCCCCGGAGGCTGAGATCGATTTTGTCAACAAGGGATTCGGTATAGACCGCAGGTTAATAATGTACAATGATTTTGTTCTGATAGGACCTCCAGAGGATCCGGCAGGGATCAAGGGCAGGAATGTATCCGAAGCGCTGCAGGTCATAAGATCCTCAGGTAATGTCTTTGTCAGCCGGGGGGACAATTCCGGGACCCATAAAAAAGAGCAATCTCTCTGGAAATCTGCCGATGTAACGATACCTGAGAAGGAGCCATGGTACAGGCAGAGCGGTCAGGGCATGCTGGCAACCATTAATGTGGCTGCGGAACTGAATGGGTATACCCTGACCGATCGCGGGACCTATATCAAGTATGAGTCTGTTGCCAAAAACAATCCTGATCTTGCTGTTCTGGTTGAAGGTGATCCTGACCTGCTGAATCAGTACAGCATCATCCCGGTTAATCCTGCCCATTGCCCCAGCGTCAAATATGACCAGGCCCAGATTTTTGCCGCCTGGCTCGCCAGTGGCCAGGTACAGAAGCAGATCGGTGAATTCAAGCTGCTCGGCAAACCGCTTTTCACACCCAATGCAGGCAAGGAATAAGAATGGATTTCATCCAAGAGGGTTTTTCCCAGGCCATAGCACTACTGGTCAATCGCGATCCGGCAACCTATTCAGCAA
>Ga0209536_100000647_pt1 | contig 56758 bp, 54 predicted proteins | sample DeeMarSeWOR28_12_FD_187461 | JGI IMG/M metagenome (GOLD analysis project Ga0209536, IMG submission 187461) | Marine sediment microbial communities from White Oak River estuary, North Carolina - WOR-2-8_12 (SPAdes) (version 2) | ecosystem: Environmental > Aquatic > Marine > Intertidal zone >... | reverse complement strand
CCGGAGACCACGTCCCTGATCGGGCCGGTGACGAATCCGTTGAGACCGTCATCGGCGAAGTCTGCATTGTCGACCGTGCCGTACAGATCGAGATAATTGGCCACAACTTTCTTTTCATCGTCGGTGCCGCGAACCTGCATCGCGCCAGCGCGCGCGATCGGCGCTCCCGGCGCGATAATCACCGCGGCCACACCGCTTCCGGCGGTGGCATCATGTATTATCGCGCCTGAGCGATCCTCTACAGTGATGCCGCCCGGGGTATCGGAATTAATCACCGAACTCCCTCCCCGACCAAAATTATTGGAGACGGCATACCACAGCGACTCACCGGAAGCGTCCCTGGCAGCGTAAAAATCCAGGCCCTCTACTTTCCACGGGAAGCGGCCGAGCATGTCACCGTTACAGCTTGGCACATAATTTTCCGCACCATCGTTATCCGTATCCGGGCAGGGAAGGCGACCGGGGCCGTCATTCTGGCCCGGGCCCATCTGGGGGTAGTTGTAGGCGTATTGCAGCAGTGCCCGCTTGGCCTCTTCGAGGACGCGCTGATTGTGCAGGTAACGCTGTTGCTCGGACTCCAGCTTTGCGCCCTGGGTGAAGCCGACCAGCACCACTCCGCCGATACCCATCAATGCAAGCACCATCAGGATCAGCGCGTAACCGCTTTGCCGGATGCGGGGCCTGGTAGTGAAATCGGGTTTCATCGACTGACTATAGGATCAATTTTCCACCGCTGCCATGTAGGTTACGGTCAGCGTTTCGCCGCTGGTGGCGAAATAATGCTTGCCGTCCGGCGCGGTAATGCGTACGCGGATATCGTCGCCGGCGTAGATCCTGATGCGGCTGCCGTCTTCGAGCCGCGCATCGTCTTGGTAGGCGACGCCGTTGATCCAGGCCACATGTGCGCCATCGGTCGCGAGGCTGATGCCCGAAATCCGGTAATCGACGGTCTTTTCCTGCTGCGCCAGTATCTGTACCGGCGACTCATCGGCCTCGTCGACCACCACCTGCGGCTTGACCTCATCGCTCCTGTAGCGATTGGAATTTATCAACTGGCGCTCCTGCGGCGTGGTGAACAGCGTCTGCAGCTCGCTGGCCGCGAATGCGGGGGTCGCGCCCGTCACCGCCAGCAGGCCACAGAGCAGGCACAGACTCATAGCTTTACTTGGCATTGATAGTCACCCAGCGGATAGTGCATTGCGTACGCAGATTGGCTTGCCTGGTATCCAGCGAGCGATCGACCGGACCCTGGCGGACGATCGAACAGCTGTCGACGGTAAACAGGTTGCGGATCGACAGGCGCAAGCCCTCCAGCAACGCGAACAGGTCCTCTTCGTGCAGCATGCCGATGGCCAGGTCCATCGGCGAACTCATCACCGACACGTCGCGCTCCAGCTTGAAACCGGGCCGCTTGAAATCTTCCTGTGGATTCAGGTTATAGGTCAGCGTCGGCAGGCGCAGCACTTCGTTGGTCGACTCGAGGCTTTCGATCCAGCTCAGGCGGCGCTCTTCACCGATCAGGCCGGAAGACTTGTATTCGCCGTAGCGGTTGCGGTACTGATCCAGCAGATCGATGTCGTTGACCATATTGGCATACAGCTGGTGCGTCGAATTCAGCTTCGATAACGCCACCTCGTACTGCTCGCGTTGCGAATTTTCGTAATAATAACCCGCCACCGCGACGCCTGCCGAGACCAGCAGCGCCAGCGCCAGAATGATCAATGGCCGGCGCAGGTAGAACCAGTCGATGTTACTCACCGGGCGCCACCTCCCGCACCACGCGGAATGCTAGTTCGGCGGTCGCAGAGCGGCGCCGACTGCCGACCCCGACGTTGCCGCTGAGCCGATTGTCCGATTCGACGTCGAGCGGCCGCTTGGTGATCTCGACCGAATAATACTTGCCCGATTCCACCATGGCCTTTTCCAGGTCGTCGACCGCGCTCAACGCATAGCGGAAGTTACCGTCGAAATTGAGAAACTCACCCTCGACCTGGGCGATTTCGAAATAGCCCTGTTTGGGCCTGGGCTTGCTGCGATCCTGGCTGCGGCTGACCTTCCTGGGCTTGCCCCAGGCAACATCCCTCGGGCCATCGGAACCCGAATAATCGGACACGAACCAGTCGACCTTCTTGACGCGAATATCCGGGAAGATACTGACGTCATTGCTGATCATTACCAGCATTTCCTCCGGATCGCGCAGGTACTGGTCGCGCAGAGTATCGACGGTTTGCACTATATGCTGCATGCTTGTCGTCGAGGTGGTCGAGTCGATGCGATTTTCGCTGAGCTGGTTATACTTGGCCTTGTATTTCTGTTCGATCAGGGAAGTTTCGACGATCGTTTCCTGGAACAGCCAGCCCTTGACCGCACTGGTCGCCGCCATGCCGAAGCTGATGGCCAGCAGCGCGATAGCCGCGGCGCGCAGGCCGAGCCCGCCGCGATAGTGGAGGAAATAGCGGCGCTCGGACGGCCGCGCATAATGATTCAGCGACAGCTTTTTGCTCGCCAGGTAACAATACAGCGCGGAACTGAAGTCCTGCTCGTCGGGGACCACGATCTTTTCGCGTTCCAGTATCTCGTTGATTTCATGGATGGTGAAATCGAAGTTGCTGACGTTTTCGCAGCGCGTCGTCAGTTTTTCAAAATGCCGCTTGTTGGTGAGGATGTGCACCGCCACCCTCTCCGCACGTTCGACGATACGCTGGCTGATCAGGTAGCGCTGCGTCGATTCGATATCGCGCAACACGTCGGCGGCGTAATCACCCTGGTAGAAGCTGGCAATAGGCACCAGCCGGCTCAATACCAGCTTGCCGTCGACGAAAACCGACTGGCGCAGGTTGCTGGGCACCTGCTGGCTGACCAGGATGATCGCACGGTGATCCGAGCGCAGTTGTTTGACATAGTCTTCGGACAGCAACGGCAGGCTGATGATGCCCGACAGCGGAGTGCGCGTCTCCTCGATGATCCTCAGCCAGGGTTCCAGCAGGTACTGGTTGGTGAGGCCAATCAGCAACAATTTTTCTTCCTTGCGGGTTTTCTTTTCCACCGCCTGCGAAATCGCGAAGCGGTATTCCGAGTTGCGAAAGTACTTGGCGAAGCTGCGCTTGAGGATAGCCTGGCGATCGGAACCGCGCAGCAACGGCACCCTGATCTGGCGGAATTCCTCTTCGATCAAGTCCACCAGCAGGCGCACCGGTTCGTCGCGCAACGCGCCCAGGTAAGAACTGAACAGATCGAGGCCCTGGTCGTCGGGCTCGAAATACACGCTACTGAGGAGACGATGGCCCGACCATTCCTGAGCGACCATTCTGTAACCGGTGAAATAAAGGACTCTTCTCATATCGGTGCCGTCAAAAGTCGATCGTGGAGATGGTGTCGTAAATCGGACCCAGCACGGAAAGTGCCAGCCACAGCACGATAATGCCGATGGTCGCCATCAGCGAGGTCTGCAACACCGGCTCCATTTTCTCTATGCTGTCGTTGATATCACGATCGAAGAAGTAGCTGACGTTATTCAGCGACTTGTCCATTTGACCACTGGATTCGCCGACGCGCAGCATGCGCACTACCAGCGGTGGAAAAATACCGATATTCTTGAACGCTTCACTGATACTGCTGCCCTCGGAGATCTGCTGCCAGGCGCGATCTATGCCGTCTTCGAGCACGACGTTACTGACCACGCTCTTGCTCAGGTTGATGGCATCGAGCACGGTTATCCCGGAGGCAAACATCAGCGAGAAATAACGCGTAAAACGGGAAATCTTGATCTTTTCATTGACAGGACCGATGACCCACAGCTTCAGCAGCAGTCCGTCCAGCCGGAATCGCGCCTTGCTGCTGGTTTTATAAAAATGCCTGAGCGTGAAAAAGATGGCGAATGGCGCCGCGACCACCAGGTACCAGAAATCGATCAGGAAATTGGACACGGCGATCAACAGGCGGGTTTCCAGCGGGATTTCACCACCCAGCGAAACGATCGCATCCATGATGTCGGGCACCACGAAAATCATCATGAAGATGATTACCGAAAACACCAGCGAACCGATAACCGCCGGGTAAGTCATGATCTTCTTAGCCTTGGCGAGCAGCTCGTCCTGCCACTTCAGGGTCTCGGTGATATCGACCAGAACCTCGCTCATGCGCCCGCTGCGCTCGCCGACGCGGATCAGGCTGACGAAGACGTCGTCGAAGATTTTCGGGTACAAATCGAGCGCCTGGGAAAACGAATTACCGCCCTCGATGGCTTCGATGACCCCGGTGACGATATCGCGGAAGGTCGGGTTTTCCTCGCCGTCGCGCAGGTCGGCAAGCCCTTCCAGCAACGGCACCCCGGCGCGCGTCAGCTGCTCCAGGTAAAACGAAAAATTGATCAGGTCGCGGCGCCCGATCTTGTTGCGCCCGAACAGGTCGGAACCGTGCTCCTTCTGCTTGAAGGTGACCAGGTCCATGTCCATCTTCTCGAGGCGCAACTCGAGATCGTTGATGTTGCCGGCATCGAGACTTCCCGAAATGAATTTGCCGGCCGCATCGATGGCCTTGTACTGGTAGAGCGGCATGGCCTACTCCATTCGCTCGGTGAGGTCGGCCACGCGCGCGACTTCCTTGATCGAGGTCACGCCCTCGATGATGTTACGAATACCGTCGTCGGCGAGCGTGAAAAAGCCCTGCTTGTAGGCTACCTCCTTGATTTCCTTGGTGGTCGCGCCGTGCGCCAGCAGGTCATCCAGGTCGGAGTTCATTTTAAGAATTTCAAGCAGCGCCATGCGCCCCTTGTAACCGGTGTTGTCGCAACTGGTGCAACCCTTGGCCTTGTAGATTTTCTCCGGCACGATGCCCCTGTCATTGCGCAACAGCCGCAGGTCGGCCTCGCTGGGCTTGTAGCCGGACTTGCAAAACTTGCACAGTTTGCGGACCAGTCGCTGGGCGATGACGCCGATGATGTTGCCCGCCATGATCTCCGGAATAATGCCGATATCGCGCAGCCGCGGCAACGCGCCTATGGCCGAATTGGTGTGCAGTGTGGAGTACACCTGGTGGCCGGTCATGGCCGCGCGAAACGCCATCTCGGCGGTCTCCTCGTCACGCACCTCACCCACCAGGATGACGTCCGGATCCTGGCGCATCAGCGACTTGATGCCGTTGGCGAAACCCATGCCGGAAGCCTCGTTGACCGAGGTCTGGCGAATCAACGGGAAGGGATACTCGACCGGATCTTCCAGCGTCATGATGTTGATCTGCTCGCTGGACAGGTAATTCAGCAGCGAGTAGAGGGTGGTTGTTTTACCGCTACCGGTGGGGCCGGTGACCAGGATGATACCCTCGGGCCGCGCCATCATGATCTTAAGCATGCGCAGCGATTCCTTGGGCAGTTCCAGCTTCTCCAGCGGGATGACACCCTTCTCGCGATCGAGCACGCGCAGCACGATGTTTTCACCGTGGATGGTGGGCTGCGAAGCGACACGAAAATCGATCTGGCGACCAATGATGGTACGCGATATGCGCCCATCCTGCGGCGCGCGCGTCTCGGCGATATTCATGTCCGCCATGACCTTGAGGCGCACAGCGATCGCCGACCAGTAAGTCTTGTGCAAGCTGCGGATCTGGCGCAAAACGCCGTCGATGCGATAGCGGATGCGCAGGAAGCTTTCCTCCGGCTCAAAGTGCAGGTCGGAGGCGCCACGCTTGACCGCGTCGGACAGCATGACGTCGACCAGGCGCACCAGCGGCTGGCTGTATTCCTCGATATCGCCCTGGTAATTGGTGTAATCCGCCTCGCCGGTTTCGATTTCCCGCAGGATGCCGTCGATCGACAGTTCGTAGCCATAGAACTGGTCGATGGCGTTCGAGATCTCGGTTTCGCCCGCCAGCACCGGCGACAGCTCGATGTGCTGCCCGATCTGAATGCGCACCCGGTCCAGCGTGAACAGGTTGAAAGTATCCGACATCGCGATGGTCAGCTTGCTGCGCACCGGGTCGTAGTTCAGCGGAATGATCTTGTGCTTGCGCGCGGTATCGGAATTGATCATCTTGATCGCATCCGGGTCGGGTACCACGCGCGACAGGTCGACGCTTTCCTGTTCCAGCGCTTCGCCGAGCGCCGAACGCATGATGGCCTCGGTAGCAAACCCAAGGTTCACCAGCAGCTTGCCCAGCGGCTCGTGTACCTTTTTCTGCTCGGTGAGGGCGATGTTCAACTGATCTTCGGTGATGACACCTTCATCGATCAGGATCTCGCCCAGCCGCCTGGGCTTTTTTTCCGCGTTCATAGGTTTTCTAATTTTTCCAGGCGCTGAATGACGATTTCACGGTTGAAGGTGGCGAGCCCGCTATCGAAATTTTCGAGCGCGCGCCGATAATAAGTGACCGCACTCGCCGGTTGCGCAATATGCTCCAGGCTAACCGCCAGATTGTAAGCATAGTTCGGATCCCGCGGATTGTTTTGCAGCGCCTTGAAGTAGTGCTGCTGCGCTTCGTGCCATCGATCCTGCTCTCCATAGGAATTGGCCAGGGCGAAATTCAGAAACGGTGAATCGGGTTCGTCGTAGAGCATCAATTTGAGCTGGGATTCGGTCTCCAGTGGGGAAAAACTGGTAACCGCGAGCAACGAGGCCATGGCCAGCGAATCCTTCGGGTTTTGCAGTAACAACTCCTGGTAATCCCTGATTGCGGCTTCGATATCGCCGTTTTGTATGTTGATTGCGGCGCGCGCCAACAGGGCGTTGCGATTGCCGGGATCGGCGTCGAGAACCTTGTTGTACAGACGCAGTGCCCGCTGGTCATCGCCGGCGCTGTACGCCTCATAGGCCTCGCGCAACCAGACGTCGCTCTGCAGATACTGGTTACTGCTCTCGATTTTCAGGTTGCGCGCGCTATCCGCGGGCTGTCTTGCCAACGGTTGTTGCGTCTCGGGCGAGCTCAGGCTTGCCACCTGTGAGGATTCGACCGGCTTGACCACGGGATCGGCCTGCGGCTCGTCGGGTGCGGATATCGGCTCGAGGTTATCGCCCTGCGCGACCTGGCCCTGCGGCACAGCGGCCTGCCTGCTCGCGGCAGGCGCCGACTCGACCATCGCGGTTGTTTCCTGTGGGGCTGTCGTCACCGGCGCGGTTATCGCGATCGCCTGCGTGCTCTCCGGACTCGGCTCTCCGGTTTCGACAGGCTCTACCGTTTCAGCGGTTTCGATGATTTCTATGGTGCGCGCCGTGGTCTCGCTATCGCTACCGGCAAACAGGCTGCTTTCCTCTGGTTTCGGTGTCTTGATTAGTCCGGGCATCGGATCGCGCTTTAGCAGCCGCAGGCTGTTATCGATTTCGAGGGATTCGTCCTGGTATTGAAATACGCCGAAGATGCCGATTGCAAGCACGATCACGAACGCGGTAGCGCCGTATAACTTGTAGTGCTGGGCACGCTGTGCCGAGGTCTTGCTGCGAAATACCTTCTTAGCGTAGTCCGGCGTCATCACCACGTCGGACTCTGACTTCATCCCGGCAAACAGCTTCGACGCGTCATTGCTCGGTAACTTCATCAAGGTACGATCATAGTTATCCGGCGCATAGGTACGCGTCGAGGTTGGATCTCCGTGCGCGGCATTACCGCGAGCCGTCGCCGCCCGGACCGTGCTGGATTCGTCCGCGTAAAGCGTCTCCGACGGACTGGTCAGGGTCGGCCCCTCGGCGTCGGGCTGCCTGGCGCCGGTCGCGGATTGCGTGGTCTCGACCAGCGCCAGTGCGTCTGCGTCCGCGGCAAAGTCGTTCCCTGTCTCGGCGGCTACCTGCGGCTTGTTAAACGCAGTATCTGCCGTCCGTGGGCTGGTCGGATCCGGCTCCAGCAACAGCAGCGACAAATCTTCGTCGAAAGCCCCGCGCTCGAAATGAGGCTCCGCGCCAGGCTCATCGGCGTCGGCTTGTTCTGGGTCAGTCGCTGGCTGCCTGGACTCGGTCGAGTGATCACCGGAGAGCGCCCGATCGGCGTCTCCGGCACTTTCCCGCAGGTCGGTTTGATCAGCGTCATCAGTGGCGACTTCGACCCCTTCAGCGGGTGGCTTGCCGATTCCTGTCGAATCACCCTGAACGTCCAACCGGCTCAGATCGGTTTCGTCTTCCGCCAACGCCCCGTCTGCCATCGCCAGATCAGGCTCGACAGCAAATTCGGTTGCATCACCCGATTCGGGGACAATGGTTTCATCGTCGCCGGTCTCTAACTGTGCGCTTAAATCGACCCGCGTGCCTTCATCGGCTTGCGTAATATCGAGCCCGGTATCGTCAACCTCGGTGTTCGGCGAATGATTCTGCTCGATGCGGGTATCGGTGCTGTCCGATAAATCCAGTCTGGTTTGATCGTCTGCGGACCGATCCTGGCGGACACTGATATCGGTACTTTCGGTCAGATCGATACCGGTATCATCGCCCCCAGGCCGACTCCGGCGGAAAGCACTCATATCGGTGCTTTCGGTCAGATCGAGATTGGTATCATCGCCCGCAGGGAGACTCCGGCGGAAAGCACTCATATCGGTGCTTTCGGTCAGATCGAGACCGGTATCATCTCCACCGCCGCGTACCACGCTGCCGCGCTCGAGACGGGCGTTGATCTCGGAATGATCGAGCTCGGTTTCATCGCTGCGGCCAGCCGCGCTCGCAGCCGCGGCCGCGGCGCGCTCGGCGTCAAGCTCGACCAAGGTCTCATCGGACGCCCGTTCGATGGGCGACTCCGACTTGCTCTTTCGTGCTTTTTGCTCTGCGGCTTTTTTCAGCGCGTCTAGCAGTAAACTCATGCGTCTTTCCTAGTCTCCGACAATCTGCTTGGGACTATACTGCTTGGGTTTCAGATACTGTTTGAAATCCTGCAAACTGGTATCCAGGTTTGCGTCAGCGAGTACGCGCGGACGCAGAAAAATCACCAGCTCGGTCTTATCCAGTTTCCGCGTCTGGGTTCCAAACAGAAAGCCGAAACCATTGACATCGTGCAGACCCGGCGTACCGGCATCGTTCTCTTCCGCGGAATCCTGCATCAAACCACCGATGACCGCAGTGGCACCGCTGTTCACCCGCAGCACCGATTCCATTTCGCGCACCTGGATTTCGGGAACCAGCGAGACCACGCCGGCATCCGCAAGCGTGGGGTTGGGATCGGTCGAAAAGCGCAGAATCCGGGTAATGGTCGGGCGTATGTTGAGAATCACTTCACTATCGCCAGTGATAAACGGTGTCACGTTCATGACAAAACCGACCGGAACGGTATGTGGAGTGGTGTTGAAGGTCTGGGTAACCACCGCGTCGACTCCGGAGGAAGTGGTGCTGGTAGCATCGATCTCCCAGTAAACGACGTTGTCAGCCACTTTCAGGATCGAGGTCTGGTTGTTCAGCGCCATGATTTTCGGGCTGGACATGACCGACACGTCACCAAAGGAATCCAGCGCCTTGATCGCCGCGGAGAAGGTTCCGTCCCCATTGCTACTGGTATAAGTGGCCGCGACCACCGGCCCGGGCGAGACCGCCAGGCCTGCCGGCAGGGTTGTAGTCGCCCCCAACAGGTTCTGCGCGAAGCTCCAGCCACTGCCATCGGCGATCTGGGACCAGTCGACACCGGCCTGAAATTCGTCTTTCAGCGTCACTTCGACCACGGTCGCCTCGATCAGCACCTGCTTGCGGGCGCTATTGATAATCTGGTCGACGAAGCGCTGGATGTCCTCGTGAGCCGCGGCAGTGGTGCGGACCGATACGGTTCCCGACTCGCGATTCGATATCACCGCGCTATCGACCCCGTCTCGCGCGGCGAGCTGGGCGAGGTTAGCTTCCAGCGTTGCCCAGAAATCGTTGTTGGAATCGTTCTCCACCTGGGTCGACGAATCGCCGCTGGAACCCTGGTCACCCTCGACCAGCGCCGTCTCGATACCAATACTGGACTTGGTCGAGCGCGACATGTTGAGGTAATCGATGCGATAGGTACGCAAGAACGGGCGGTCCAGTTCGACCACCAGGTTCGGGCCGTCGAGGTAGTAGCGCAGTGCGACCTGGCGCGAAACGCGCTGCAGGATTTGCGGCATGGTCTGGTCGATGGCATTGATGCTGACCCGCCCGGTGATGCGCGGATCGATATCGAGGTTCAGGCGCGCATCACGCGCCAGCGCGAACAACAATTCGTTGGCCGGCAGATCGGTGGCGACCACGGTGAAGGTCTGTAGCGGCTCGGCGGGCTCGGGCGCCGCGATAATGGGTACCTGGCGCACCACGGGCGGTATATCCGTTTTCGCCTCTGTCACGGCCTTGCCGTCGAGATGTCCCGCGGAACCGGTTTCCATGCGTTCGTCTTTATTATTGTCCAGCGTGCTGGCGCAAGCCGAAAGGCCGGCGAGAACGAGTAACAGTAAAATTCTATTCATGGTGATATTCCAGTTGGTATCCAGACTGCTATAACAAGGCTTGGCGCATACGGCTGACCGAATGCACATAAGGCGAATTGAGCTTTACCACATCGGGGAACTTTTCGATTTGCGCCCTGGCCTTCTTCAATGATTCAAATTCGCCATAAAAAACCCGGTAGACCGGTCGTCCCTCGATCGTCACTTCGTAAATGTAAGTCTGCAATATATCCAGTGGCCATTCGTTACGTAGATAATAGACCAGTTCTGGCGCTGCAGTCTTTTTACGCGTCATTACCTGTATAGACAATTCGCGCCGCTCCGGGCTGCTCAGCCATTGCCGGCTCAGTTCGAGTTTTTCAATCAGCCATTGATGATAATCCGGGATAGCTGCAGAAGCGGTGACGGAGTCATCATTTTGCGCACCGATCGAGGCCAGCTGTAACGGGGGTTCACTTGACTCCGGGGTTCGCAGGCTCGCCGATTCGACCGCTATGACCGCAGGTTCTGCCGCCGTAAGATCAACTTGTGGAGCTGCTTCTTGTGGGACTGCCGCGGCATCTCTCGGCACTATCTCCTCTGCAATCGGAGTCATCTCCTTTGCAACCGGAATCATCTCCTCTGCAAGAGCCATCCCCTCTGCAACCGGGGTCATCTCCGGCTCGGATTGAGCCGCTACTTGCGCCGGCGGCGCGGGCTCTTCCGCGAGCGGCATCGTCAGGTTGTCCGCCTGCGCGCCCGGATCATCGCGTTGCCCGCTTTCTGCGACCACTGCGGCAGCGACAATCGCATCCGCAGGCTCGTCTGCGGCAACCGCTGACGACTGCGCGGCACTCTCGGGCAATTGCCGGGAAACTCCGGGATCACTCGCGTCGAGCGCAGGCGAGCTGCCAGGTTGCGCCGCTGGTGCAGGCGCCAACAGCCGCTCTACGCCGGCAATCGCCATCCATTGCGCGCGCGTCTGGTAAAGCCCAAGAGCGAGTATGATGAATGCCGCCAGCACCAGCAACCACCAGCGCAGCGCGGATTTGCGCGGCGCACCCTGATTGAAAGCGCTGTCATTGACCGCCGCGTTGACATGCTTGGGGCCGAGGTTGTGGGTACCCTCGGCAAACGCCGACAGCAGGATTTTATCGGCGATGATGTTGATGCGCCGCAGCAGCCCGGCGGAATGCTGCTCGATCTTTTTCGCCACGCCGTTGCTGATCAGCTCCGGCCCGGTGTAACCCACCTGGCGCATGCGAAAGTTCAGGTAGGAATGAATCTCGTTCTGGGTCAGCGGCTCGAGCTCGAAATTATGCGTGATGCGCTCACGCAACTGACGGATAGACTGCTGAGCAAGGTTCTGATCCAGCTCGGGCTGCCCGAACAGGATGATCTGCAATAACTTGTGCTCGTCCGTTTCGAGGTTCGACAACAGGCGAATTTCCTCGAGCGTCTCCAGCGGCATACCCTGGGCTTCCTCGACGAACAACACCACCTGGCGGTTTTCCATGTGGCGCTGCAGCAGGTAATCCTGCAGCATGTGCATCACCTGGTGCTTGGAGGTGCCCTTGTCAACCGGAAGCGCCAGCTCGTGGGCGATCACGAACAATATGTCGGCGGCCGACACGCTGGGGTTGGCGATGTAGATGATTTCGACCGTGTCCGGCACCTTCAGCTGCAGCATGCGACACAGCATGGTTTTGCCGCTGCCAACCTCGCCAACCACCTTGATGATGCCTTCGCCACGGTGGATCGCATACACCAGCGCGGCGAGAATATCACCGCGCTTGCCACCCTCGTAAAAAAGGCTGGTATCGGGGGTTATCTTGAACGGAGGCCGGTCCAGGCCGAAATATTCTTCGTACATGGTTAATCCCGCTCCTCGAGCCGATCCATGCGGCCGTAGAGAGTGGTGCGGTTGATACCGAGCATTTCCGCGGCCTTGCTGACATTGCCGCCGTGCTCGACGAGCGCCAGGTCGATGGCCTCTTTCTCGACCGTCTTCAGCAGCTGATCCAGCTGAAACCCGGAATCGCGTATCGCTCCTTTGAGCCATTCCTCACGGTCTGGCATACCCTTGCCTGGTGATCGCAATCCTGACATTTCCCTCTTCAGCACCTCGGATTTTATTGTCTGCCCGGGATATTTGGCTGAAAGCCTGATTATTATGTTGCGCAATTCTCGCACATTTCCCGGAAAAGTGTAATTATTCCAAAGCGTTAGCGCATCGTCATCGAGCTTGAAGGTCGCCATCTGGTCGGCCACCTGCTGCATGAAATAGTCGAGCAATTCGAGCTTGTCGCCATTGCGCTCATCGAGCGACGGCACGCGCACGGTGAGCACGCTGAGGCGGTGGTAGAGGTCTTCGCGAAACAGACCCTGCTGGATAGCCGCGAAAATATCCTTGTTGGTGGCGGCGAGCACGCGCGCGCGCGCGTGGCGCGGCTGGGTTTCGCCAAGGCGGTAATATTCACCGTTTTCCAGCACGCGCAACAACTTGGCCTGCAGATCCAGCGGCAGGTCGGCAACTTCGTCGAGCAGCAAGGTGCCGGTATCGGCCTCCTCGAAAAACCCTTTCTTGGTCTCGGTGGCACCGGTAAACGCGCCCTTGACGTGGCCGAACAGCTGCGATTCCAGCAGCTCACCATTAAAGGCGGCGCAGTTCAGTGTCAGGAAGGGTTTCAGTTTGCGCGAGCTGCAGCGATGCAGGTTACGCGCGGCGACCTCCTTGCCACTACCCGACTCGCCTTCGATCAACACCGGGTAGGGTGAGTCGGCAATCTGGCGGATCTGCATGCGCAACAATTCGATTTCTTCGCTGGAGCCGACAATACCCTCGATATCGCCATGGCCGCCGCCCTTGCCGCCGCCAGCGATAATCTGCTTTTTCAGCCGCACCTTGATCTCGGCGATGTCGCAGGGTTTGGCAATGAAATCGACGGCACCGTCTTCCTTGGCCTGCAGCAGGTGCTGCTTGGTGTCCTGACCGGACAGCACCAGTATCCGCGTGGACGGATGCAGCTGCGCTATTCTGCGGATCACGGCAAGCCCTTCATCGGGTCGATGCGTATTCGGGGGCAGGCCGAGGTCGACCAGCGCCAGTGTCGGCGAATCCTCCATCTGCTCGATCAGGGCGAAACTCGAAGGGCGATCGCAGGCGCGCGCGATGTGATATGCATCGCTTAAAACATACTCCAGGCTATCGGCGATAATAGCATCGTCGTCGACCAGTAACAGTGTCGGTTTTTTCTCACTGTCGAGGGGCATTGGGGGTAACCTGCAATTTAATCCATCGAGTATAGTGTCTAAATTTCAACAACTCAAACCTTACTTTAATATTGGCAATAAACCATCTGATAAATAAAGATAATTTGCGAATAACACCGCCCTGTAGAAATGCCTGGCGGGGGACAGGTATGACACCGTGACGAGGCCGTCTGCAGCGCCATCAGGGCGGATCCCGGGACACGCTGGCCTGCAGATGCCGCTGCACATAATCGAGCGAACCGTAAGTTCCGCTGCTGGCAATCGAGTCCAGCAGATAGGTGTTGAAGGTGACGACGCCTTCGGTGTGCGTGGTCTGGCTACATTGAACCTCGACGCTGAAGCCGGCAAAGGCCGCGTTGGTGAAAGTGGTAGAGCCGACACAACTGTTGCTCATGATGGCGCGCGCGATGCCCCACTCGATGCCGCTGCGTGCGGCCTGTATGGCGCGCGCTCCCTGCAGGCCGTAAACCACGGTGGTTTGCTGCACGACGCGAATGTTAGTCATGTAAACCACCAGGCTGGCGACCACAGCCAGCAGAAAAATGGCCGTGACCAGGGTGAAGCCCGAATAGCGGCGGCCTGGCTTCACGGTACGTTCTCCACCTGCACCTGGTGCAGCAGGGTGACGCTCTCGCCGCTGGCGTCAGCGATGCTGATCTGGATGCTCAGCAGTCCACCGTGCTGCGCGCTGCCCGCGTTGTAGCTCATGCTGCAGCCGAACAATTGCGTCACCACGGTGGCAGTGGTGCCGCCGGGGGTGAGCGATTGCGCCAGGTTGAAGCCGTAGTTGTCGTGGCGCTGCAGCTGTCGCGTCGTGGTGTTACAGATATAGCTGACCGGGCTGTCGACGACGAACAGGCGCTGGCCGGGCGATGGCTGCGCGAACTGGAAACCGGCGCCGGCGCCGAGGTCGATATTTATGTGCTGCTCGTCGGCATAGAGCGGGGAGTTGGACAGTGTCAGCGCCGCGCCCGCGGGCGTGACGATGCCCGGATTGTTACCCAGCAGCGCATCCTGGTAGAGGGTTGCCGGCGTGGTGTTGTAAATGACCAGGCGCTGCCCGGTGGAAAACGCACCGAGGCGGGTGAAACTGCCCAGCAGGTTAAAGTCGGTGTCGGCCGCGGCGAAGTCGAGGATATCGTCGGGGCCCGCCATCGCAATGCTGTCATCAATCTGATCGCGGTAGCGCGCAGCGTCAACGGTATTGACAAATTCCACCCCGGTAAGCGCCCCCGCTGAGCTCACCCGCAGGCTGTTCGGCAATGCGCGGCGCACATCGCTCGCTATCTGGCGCAATGCCATCTCGGCCTGGTCCACCAGCTGCTGGCGGCGCTGCTGCGCGTCGTATGCTTCGATCGGCCTGGCGATCAGCATCCCCGCGCCGGCGGCGAGAATGCCCAGCAGAACCACCACCACGATCAACTCCAGCAGTGAAAAACCGGCCTGAGGTAACGGGCGTCTCATGGATAGGCGGTGCGAAATGCACTCAATGAAATCGCGCTGATGGCCGGGTGCGTAACGGTGACGTCGACGCGCATCGCGTTGACGCCATTCAGCACCGCGGCAGCGACGCTTACCGTCACACTATAGGCGGCAAGCGCCAGGATCGGGTTATTGTTCTGGTCACGCACCTGGTTGTCCGGCAGATCGTTGTAATCCTGCACGTCGTTGAAACTGCCGCGCGACTCGGTGCCCTCGGCGCCGCCGGTCTCGGGCAACACCGGATCGTCATAGTCCTTGCGCAAAATTTCCTCCAGGTAGGCCTCGGCAACGGTAATCGCCTGCTGCTGGATCACCGGGTCGGCGCTGCCGCGCACCATGTTGGTATACACGCCCATCAACGCGGTGGCCGAAATCGCGATCACGATGATGGTGACCAGCAGCTCGATCAGCGTGACTGCAGCCTGGCTCCGCATTGAATGTTGCCGGTCGCCACGCACTAGAGCTTCTCGACCAGGCCACTGCCGGCATGCACCCGAAAACTGTAGCTGTCGCTGCCGTTGCTCAGGGTGAAATTCGAAGTAGCTTCCTCGCGCAGTCCGCGGGCATTAAAAGTGATGTTGCCGGTTGTCATCGAATAACCTGCGGGGATGGCTGCACTTTGGTAGCTGACGCCGCGATTCGCCGGATTGGGCACCGGATTGGCAAAGTCGTCGGCGGCGCAGCTCGATGACTGGCGCAGCTGGTAGCCACCCGCGTTCATCACCACGCGCACGTCGCAACCGCTGCTGATGGCGAATTTCTGCGCGAAACCGACCGCGGCCACGGTGTCGTCGTAGAAGCCGCGCGCGTCGGCCTGGCTGCCATCGCCGAGGCGCCCGAGCCCGACCACCCCGAGGATGCCGAGCAGGATGATCACCGCAAGCAACTCGATCAGCGAAAAGCCGGCTTTATGACGAATATTGACTAGACTCATGTGATTCGAGTCACGCCATGACTCTAAATGTCTCAAGTTTTTTGGAAAAATTAAATTTTAATCATTCACTTATAGAACATCTCGACTATATTACTTTAAGTTGTTAGTTAATTTTTGAACCAACATTATCGTTTTACTCGAGGGAGTATCAAACATGAAAAAATCACAACAGGGTTTTACGCTCATCGAGCTGGTTGTTGTCATCGTTCTGCTCGGCATTCTAGGCGTTACCGCCCTGGGTAAGTACCAGGATCTTGCTACAGAAGCACAACAGGCCGTCAACGAGGGTGTCGCCAGTGAAATGGCTTCGGCATCAGCGGTCAATTACGCTGCATCTGTTTTAGGCACACCTGATCAGGTTGTCGCGGACGGCGTTCTCTGCAGTACTCTGACCGGATTATTCCAGGCCGATGCGCTTCCCGCTGGCGTCACCATCGGCGGCACCACCTCCTGCGCCGGTGCCGGTGATTCAACCACCTGTACTGTTATCGGCAGCAGCGCTCCAACCGGTACGTCGGTTAACTCAACTATTATTTGCACCACTAACTAAAATCCGATTAACCTTCCTCGGGTTAATAAAAACCACGGCCTGGTCCGTGGTTTTTTTTTGACCGCCATCCAATCGATGGCGGGCATCAAACCCGGTCTCGTGGAGAGGTTTATTTTGCATAGCGTTTCTGTGAGGTCGCGGGTGGCCTCCGGAGCCGGTCGGAAGGGAACCCTCGAATAGCTGACCCGAGATCATAAAAACAGGCTTTCGATTGCAGGTGGATGCACATCCGTGCTCTCTCCTGGAAAATCCGGCAGGCTTTATGGACTAGATTTCGTTGGGTTGGGGGCGACCCGGATAAAGTGAATATTCTGGAAGCGATCAATCTCTGACTCGAAACGGCCTGACTCATTGGCATCGATGTAATTCAACTTTAGCTCGAACCTGAAGTCGTCCCCGAGATGGCGCGCCCGGTAGACGACCTGGTGATGTCTTTTTAGATAGTACCACCCCGGCCCATGCTGATCGCTTAGTCCAGAATCGACCTCGCCGGCATAAGTCCCCGGCAAGGACACGAACTCATGCAGGGAATCAAAAGGGTTAGCCCCAGCGAGATCATTGAGCTCATCGAGCCTCGCCTCGACCACGTAAGTGACGAATACAACCACCAGCGCGCTTTCGATCAACCCCTTGGTACGCATGATCGCGGCGCGCTCGGCGTTTTGCTGCACCTTGTCGATGTAGTGAAAGAAAACGACTGTGATGATGGTGATCAGGATCACCATGACGCTCATTCTGAACAGGATCGCCCCTGGATGGGAGCCTATGGTGTTCATCTTCCGGCGAGTTGCGCCACGTCCCAAAGCGGCACGAAGATTCCCAGCGCCAGGATCAGCACCATCGCGCCGATCGCAACGTAGATCAACGGCTCGATCCTGTCGGACAGGGTCTTGACGTCGTAATCGACCTCTTCCTCGTAGAAATCAGCGATATAAGACATCATTTCGTCGAGTTTGCCGGTCTCCTCGCCGACCGCGAACATCTGCATCACCACCGGCGTGAACATGCCGGTAGCACGGGCCGTGCGCGACAGCGCCTCACCTCGCTCGATACCCTCGCGCATTCCGCCGACGTGGGCAGCGATGAAATCGTTGCCGATCGAACGCGCGATGACGCCCATGGCGAGCACGATGGGTACGCCGGCGCCGTAGGCCATGGCAAAGGAACGCGCGAAGCGCGCCATGAAGGCGCGATGCAGGATATCGCCGACCAACGGCGTGCGCAGGATGAAACGATGCCATTGATAGCGGCCATCGACAGTATTGACGTAAGAACGGAAGCCAAAGACAAGCGCCAGCAAAACGCCGAACAGAAGCATCCAGTAGTCGACGAAAAACTTCGATGTATTGAGCAGGAAAATGGTTTGCCAGGGCAGCTCGAGCTGGTTCGCCTGGAAGAAGCTGGCAAACTTCGGGATAACGAACAGGTTGAGGATAACCATCGCAACCGAGATGGCGATGATCACCGTGGTCGGGTAGCGCAGCGCGGTCTTGATGTTTTGCGTGGTGCGCCGGCTGCGATCGATGTAGTCGGCCAGCATCCTGAAGCTGTCGTCGAGCTTGCCGGTATTTTCGCCGACCTGGATCATGCTGACATACAGGTTGGAAAATACCCGCGGATGACGCGCGCAGGCCACCGACAGGCTGCGCCCGGATTCGAGTTGATCGAGCACGTCGCGCAGGGCATCGATCAGCAGCGGGTTTTGCACCGATTCCAGGATGCCGGAAATAGCGCGCGTGATCGGGATGCCCGCCCTGATCAGCGCGCCCATCTGGCGCGTAAACATCAGCAGTTCCTCGATGCTGATGCGCTGTAGCCTCAATCGCCTGCTAATCGCTTCGATGTGATTGGCGCGGACTTTCTTTTCGACGATGGTGATCGGCGTCACGCCGCGCTCCATCAACATGCCGGCGACAGCACTGCTGTTGCTGCCCTCGAGTTCGCCGTCGATCAGTTGACCGTTACCGCCGCGCGCGCTGTATGCGAACAGTGGCATCAGGCCCCGGCCTCGATCGGTTCTGCCTCCAGCGCGGCGAGCTGCTCGACGATATCGTCGGGCACTTCGCCAGCGATGCGCAGCATCTCCTCGATGGTAGTCAGGCCATTCGCCGCATGTTCGTGCGCGACCATCACCAGCGGCTGGTATCCGGGCGCGCGCTCCGCCGCTTCGACGAATCCCTGGGCGTCGTCGTGGCGCAGTTTCTCGGCGAGTTCCGCGTTCAGATCGAGCAGTTCGAACACACCCATGCGGCCGTTGTAACCGGTGTCGCCGCACTGCTTGCAACCACGCCCCTTGCGGTACCGGAACTGACCCGCATCGACCCCCAGGTCATCGCGCAACCAGCCGGTCTCGAAAACCGTCGGGGTATAATCGGCGCTGCAATTCTCGCAAACCCGGCGCACCAGGCGCTGCGCGATGATAGTGCGCAGCGTGGTCGCCAGCAGGTAACCCTTGACGCCCATGTCCATCAGCCGCGTGGCGGTAGAAATCGTGTCGTTGGTATGCAGCGTCGACAGCACCAGGTGGCCGGTCATCGCCGCGCTTACACCGATCTCGACAGTTTCCGCATCGCGCATCTCGCCGACCATGATGATGTCGGGATCCTGGCGCAGCGCGGAACGCAGCACGCTGGCGAAGCTCAGGCCGATGCGCGAATTGACCTGCACCTGGCTGATGCGCTCGAGCCGGTATTCGACCGGATCTTCGACGGTAATGATCTTGGAATGATGCACGTTCAGTTCCGACAGCGCCGCGTACAGCGTGGTGGTCTTACCGCTACCGGTGGGGCCGGTCACCAGCACCATGCCGTTGGCGAGATGAAAATTCTTGCGAAACCGCAGCAGCAAATCAGGCGGTATGCCGAGCTGGTCGAGCACCAGCGCACCGCGCGTCTGATCGAGCAGGCGCATGACCACCGATTCACCGAACTGCACCGGCATGGTCGACAGGCGCACGTCGATATCGCGGCCTTTCACCTTGACCTGGAAGCGCCCATCCTGCGGCAGGCGTTTCTCGGAGATGTTGAGCCCACCCATCAGCTTCAGGCGCACCACCACGGCCGGCGCGATGTGCGTTTCCTTCATCACCTGCTCGTGCAACATGCCGTCGATGCGCTGGCGCACGCGAATCACCCGTGCATCGGGCTCGATGTGAATGTCCGAGGCGCCGACCTGTACCGCGTCCTCGAAGATCGACTGCAGCAGCTTGGCCACCGGCGCATCGGTCATCTCGGCCTGCAGCAGCTCGGAAAGCTCGGTCGCCGATGCGGATAAATCCTGCCCCAGTTCGGTGGCCAGTGCGCTAATTGCCTCGGTGCGGCGATACACCAGATCGAACTGTTCGAGCAATGCGGATTCGTGCACGATGGCCTGGCTGATCGGTTTCTTCAGTTTCGCCTGAATTTCATCGAGCGCGTAGATATCGGTTGGATCGGCCATCGCCACCAGGTAGTCGAGCCCCCGGTCTTCCAGCACCAGTGCACGATGACGTCGTGAAAACGACTCCGGTAGTCGCTTGGCGACGTCATTGCTGTAGTCATAGCTGGTGATGTCGATGAGCGGAATATTGAGCTGGTCGGCCAGCAGGTGGAGCAGGCTGTTCTCGTCGATCATGCCGAGCTCGATCAGCGTGCCACCGAGCTTGCGGCCAAGCTTCTTCTGCTCGCTGAGGGCCAGTTGCAATTGCTCGGTTGTGATCAGGTTTTTCTCGACCAGCAAATCACCCAGCCTGACCTTGCGACCGAACGCCATCAGTTCACAACCTGCTGTAAACGGGCGCTGCGTTCCGCGGCAAAGGCCCTGAGGCGTTCGTTCAGGCTGCCCAGCCTGCCGGCCCGCTGGTAGGATGCGAGCGCCTCGCCATGCCTGGAGCTGTACTCCTGAGAGATACCCAGCCCCACCCAGTTGCGCGCGTTCTGCGGGTCCTGCAGCAGCGCCTGTTCGTAGTAAAGCATTGCCTCCTGGTGCTGGTCGAGGCGCTGGTAGCTGGCGGCGATCAGGGCATGCTGGTCGGCGTTCAGGGTCGCGTTCGACACAAGCAGCGCAATGACCCTGGCGTAAGCCGCCGACTGGAACAGCAGGCGCGCATATTCGGTTTGCAACAGGGGGTCCTGCGGATAGGTTTGCAGCGACGCTTCCAGCAGGCTTTGCATCCGTGCCGGACGTTTCATGCGCTCGTACAACACCAGCAAGTGTTTACGCGCACTGTAATCATGGCTGCCGCCGAGCAACTCGCGCAACAGTTTCTCGGCATCCTCGAGCCGACCGGAGTTCATCAATTCGACGGCGTAGTCGAGCTGGTTGGTAGTCGTGGCTAGCGGATTACTGGATTTAATCGTGAGCTTGACCGCTGCGCTCGCTGGCGCGTCGAGCGCGGTGGCCGGTGGCGCAGCAACCGTCGGCGCTGCCGCAGGAGCAGCGACCTTCGCCGGGGCCGCGGGTGCAACGGCCATTTCAGGGACCGTCGGTACTGCGGCCGGTGCCGTGGTCAACGCGAGCGGAGCAGGCTTTGCCTGGCGCAGCTTGATCACCCATATCGACTCGTCATCCTCCACTTCCTGCCGGGTTTCAACCAGTATCTCTGGCGCGGTGGCGAAATTGACGTCAACGCCCGCCGCGGATTGCCGAATCACCAGTTCGCGAATCCATCGATTATCGCGCATCAGCGGCGCCACGATCTGGCTTTCGACATCGCGCAGATGATAACTGAAATCGTTCTTGCCGCGCTCCTTGAGGTAGGCGACGACGCGTCCGCGCAGCGCGAATTCGAGACGCATCTCGGTCTCGGATTCGCGAATCTGCAGGCCGACGATCTGGTTTCCAGCCACCACTTCGGGGAGCGCGGCGGCAGGCATTTTCGTATTCGCTTCGATGACGTCGGTGCTCGCCGGAACTTTTACGACCGGCGCCTGAGTGAAATCTTCAGTCGCTTGGACAGGCTGCGCGACACTGGTATCGATCCGCTGCAACAGGTAGTAGGCGCCCGCGGCAAGCGCTATCAACAGCAAGCCAACAGCGACGAACAGCCCTGGCCGCCGATCGGGCTGCGCGGCGGGCACGGATTCGAGCGTGGTGATCTCGATCGGCGTGAACAGGCTCTCGCGATTCTCGAGACCTTTTAAAACATTATTAATGACGCTCATTGTAATTGACTGTCAATGGCGGCGGCCTCGACGTGCTTGCTGTTGACATAGAAATCGCCATTGGCATAGGACAACATCATGGCCTTGTTGCACAGCACATTGATCAATCGCGGGACGCCCTGGCTAAACCGGTAAAGCCGGCTCAGGGCATCGCGGTCAAACAGGTTCGGACCTTTATAGCCCGCGGACCTGATGCGGTGTTGCAGGTAACAATCGATAGCTTCGCGGCTCAGTGGCTGTAACTGGTAGTGATGCATGAAGCGTTGGCGCAGTTGGCGCAGGTTATCCTGCGCCAGGCGCGTGTCGAGCTCGGGCTGGCCGAAGAGGACAATTTGCACCAGCTTGCGCTTACCGGTTTCGAGATTGCTGAGCAGCCGAATTGCCTCCATGCTCTCGTCGGGTATCGCCTGTGCCTCGTCCAGCAGGATGACGGTGCTGCGCCCGTCACGCGCATTTTCGATAAGGCATTGATTGATGAGGTTTAGCGGTTCTTCCCGGCTGTTGGCGTCACCCGCGTTCAATTCCTGCAGCACCGCTGAAAACAGCGCATCGCTATTCATGAAAGGGTTGGGAATGTAAATAGTGTCGAAGCCCGAATCCAGTGCATCCAGCAGCTTGCGGCACAGCATGGTCTTGCCGGTGCCGACTTCCCCGGTCACCTTGATAAAACCATCGCCGGAGTGCAGCGCAACCTGCAATACCTCGAGCGCCTCGCCGTGGGTTACCGACTGGTAAAAAAACTCCGTATCCGGGGTCAGATTGAACGGTTTTTCAGACAAGCCATAGTATTGTTCGTACATTACTCACCTTCCGCGGGTGGTGCCCGCAGCTGTTTCACTCGATCCGCGCTTTGCTGGATATAGTTCGACCAGATCCCTTCACTATCGACAACGATGGGGCGCAACAGGATGACCAGTTCGGTACGCCTGTTGAGATTGCTCTTCTGCTTGAACAGGTTGCCCGCATATGGCACTTCACTGGCACCGGGAACTCCGGCATCCTCGTCGTTGCTAAGGTTCTGCATCAGGCCACCGATGACGATAACCTCGCCATTTCTCGCCTTGACCACGGAATCCGATTCGCGCACCGTGCTGAAGGCCAGCGGCAAATCAAATTCCTCGCCGCCGAGGGTGATGGTTTTTTGCTGATCGACGACGCGGCTGACGCTCGGGTGTATGTGCAGAATAACCTGACCTTCGGCGCTGATCTGCGGCGTGACATCGAGTGCGATTCCGGAGAAAAACGGGGTCAGGGTGAGGTCGGGATTGGAAGTAGTGCCGCCTGCGCTGACGACCGTATCGGAGGAGATATCGGTGACGAAGTATTCATCCGTACCCACCTTGATGACGGCCTTCTGGTTGTTTACCGTAGACACGCGCGGACTGGATAAAACCTGGGCATCTCCCTGGGTATTCAACAGTGTTATCAACGCACTGAAATTGCTGGTCGAGGCGCCCACGGCAAACAGGTTGCCAAACGGCACCCCGCTAACATCAATCCCCGGATTCTCGAGCTCATCACCTCCACTGCTGATCGAGGCGAGACGCCGAGCGGCACCGACGATGCTGCTGGTGCCCACGGCAAAGTCGCGATTCGAGGATATTGCGGCCCAGTCTATGCCCGAGCGGAAACTGTCGCTGAGCTCGACTTCGACCACCTTGGCTTCGAGTATTACCTGGCGCTGCATATTGCCCTGGGCGCTGCTGAGATAGGCGTCGACATCGCGCAATTCACTCGGCAAGGCGCGCACGATGACGAGGCCGGCGTGACGGTCGACAACGATTGAACGTCCCGCGCCATCGCCGACTATGGTTGCCAGGGTGGCCTGCAGCTCCGACCAGAAGTCGGCCGAACTACTGGTGCTAATCCTGCTGGAATTAAGCGTCTGCTTGTCCGAATTCGAGTTAAGCAAATTGCCGTCGTTGTTGGTACGATCGCGATCCTCGGTGATGCCTGAACTGACCGTCATCAGCGAGTCACCAGTGCGGTTCACGTTGAGATAATTGACCGGGAATATGCGCGACTGTATGCGTGCCGGCAGCACCACGTAACCGGTATTATTGTGCTTGAATTCGTAGCCGTAGACTTCACGCGTCAGATCCATGACTTCGCGCACCGTGACATTTTTCAAGTCCAGGGATATCTCGCCTTCGACACTGGGATGCACCACCATGTTGATATTGGTGTCTTTCACCAGACTCATAAAAAACAGCCGCGCCGGCGCGTTGGCGACCGAAATATCGAACGCGGATTCGAGCCGAATATCCTGGTCGAGGCCTGGCAAGCTGATGCCGGTACCCGGCAGTAAATCATCGAGCACTGCCACCGAGGGCGGCTCGGTTTGCGGGACATTGACCGCGGCTGCCTCTCTCAGCTCGTCATCCACAGCCTGGTGGTTTTGCCCGGACACCTTGTCGCTGTGGGTCGAGGAACATGCGCTTAACCACAGCGCCAGCAGGATGACATTAAGATAGCGTAATTTCATAAGTCACTCTTCACAGCCTGCTTTTTTATCGCCGTCAGTTCGGTTGGGAGATGGAGGGTAATCAATTTACCCTTGCGCAGCAGCCGTGCGCTGTCACGCGTCAACTCGACCAGCTCGGCGCCGCGGATACGATCGCCGACCGCCAGCATTTGATCGTCGATGATGGCGAGCTTGCGCTCCGTGGAATAAATTATCGATATCAGGTGCAACGGCTCGGCTTCTGGCGCAGCCGCCGTGGCCGTTTTTGGCTTCGGGTTCGCGGCCCTTCTGGCCTCGCGATACTTTTCCAGCGCAAACGCCGGTGGCTGCATCGGGTCGCGCAACTCGACCGCGGAAGCCAGCGCGCCAACGCCAAAAAATCCCAGTGATACCAGCAGGACTACGACGAGGTAAGTAGTAATCATCTTTATCATTAAATTTCTATCCACTCCTTGCGCGTTGACAGCGTCGAAATCACCAGGCTCAAGGTGATCGTCGGATATTCCTCGCTGTGAATCTCGATTTCATCCCACAACAATTTCCAGTCGAGTTGCTCCAGGTTCTGCATGTACCTCAGCACGTCCAGATACTTGCCCGCCAGTTCGATTTCGAGCACATGCCGGTAAACTTCCGGCGCTTCGGCAGCTTCGCCCTCATCCCGGGGGATTGCTGGTTTCACCTCGCGCCGCTTCAGGCTCAGCAGCTTGAGCTGCGATTCCCGATAGATCAGCTGTGTCATCAATTCAAGCATCTTTTGCGGATCTATCAACTCGACCGTCTCTTCGCGCAGGCGCATCTCGGCCGCAGCCAGTTCCTTGCCGAGTTTGACCAGTTGCTGTTCCTTTTGCTGGAACACGCCGGCGGCGAGACGCTGGCGCACATCACGCAGGATGGCGCGGGTGTTTTCCACCTGCGCGGCGACCCGCTGGTTATCGGCCTGTCGCTCCTCGACGAACTGCGTCATCGGCGCGGCGTAAAAACTCCACCAGCAGTAACCCAGCAGGGTTAACAGGGTGACCGCCACCAGCACGCGTTCGCGCAGAGATTGCGCGTTGAAACGCTGACTGTACCGACGTATCGCCTTATTCACCGATTACTCCGCGAGTGGCAATCTCGAAATCAACTTTCCAGTCAAATTGCGGATCGCGTTGCAACCTGAACAGGTCGAAATGGTCGCCGCGAAATACCGCCTCTTCGGCGAAGCGCGCAAAATAACCGGGGATCTCGCTGGCTTCCAGCGCGCTGCCCCTGATCTGCACGAAATCCCCCGCCAGTCGCACCTGGCTCAACCAGATGTCATCGACCTGCAGATTGGAAAGCGCGACCAGGTAGTCGGAGAAACCCTTACCCGATCCAAACTGATTAGCGTCGACGAAGTTCAACACCTGCTTACGTGCCGATATCTTGCGCGCCGTAATTTCGATTTCGCGATCGATCTGATCATCCACGAGCAAGGCCGCGAGTTCGTTGTTTGCCACCTGTAACTCCGCGGTCAGGCTGTCGCGTGTCGCCATGATATCGCGGCCGCGCAGCTCGGCCTGGGTCAACTCGTAGTGCAGCAGGAAACTCCAGATCGCCGCTGCGCCAACCGCGAGCAACAAGGCCGCGGCGACCTGTCCGGCGGAGAACCACAGGCGTTTTTCGTGGAAACGCTCCTGGTACAGGTTGATCTGCTGAACGATCATGGCTGCAGACCCCGCAGGGCCGCGCAGTAGGCGTGAAAACAGGCGGGATCGACGGTCGCGTCGGCGACATCGATGTTGACGAAGTCGATATCGTAGCTGGTCAGATTTTGCAGGTACATGGCCATCTTTTCGATCGGCTTCTGATGCGGGAACACGCGCAGATCGGTCACCGCTCCGATGCCGTAGAAACTTTCAAAATAATCGAGGGAACGCTGGATTTCGAGTAACAGGGCGTCGAAAACGCTGTCGTCGTCGCCGCCCGCCTGCTCGAGCTTGCCGAGGCCGATACTGAATTCCCGCGACAGGTACAAATCGGTGTCGTGATAAACGCTCAACAGGCCCGCGTCGGCGGTAAAGGACAGCAAGGCCAGGCTGCGGCCCGCGCTCTGCCGGATCACCTGCAGATTGGAACGCACCAGTTCATGGATATCCAGCACCTCGAGGCGCAAGGAAGTTTCGCGGATGCAGTCGACGTAGCCACCGATGACGGTTTCGCGCGCGGCCACCACGGCCAGCTGCCGCTGCTTGTTCTTGCTGGAAACCGGCATCGGGTAACTATCCACCACCGCGCTTGCCAGGTCGTAGTTGATCAGGTCCTTGATCTTCCAGGTAACCGCCTGGATCAGTTCCGACTCCTCGACCTCGGGACGCTCGACGAGATAGACGTCGCAATCGTCCTGCGCTACCAGGCAAACGCAGGGCGTCTTCTGCAAACGGTTGGCGCGTACCCACTTCCCCAGTGCTTCCGCCTGGGCTTGCTGGCCGCTGGCCGCGATAAACTCCGCATGCAACACGTCGCCAGGGTTATTGCCGCCTGAACGCACCTGCGCAACGGCAATCCCCCCGGGTAGAAAATCGACCCCGACCCGGGTTTCTTTGCTGGCTGTCGAAAACAGACCCATTCTTTACTCCGCCTACCTGGTTCACCTGTGCAGAACCGATACAGGTCGTGCCGACCTGCAATGCGTTATGACAGCCGGCGATTTGCGCCTGGGCGCGATCGCATGAGAGACTCCTGGCTTGCCGTCAAAAAATCCTAGAGTTTCCTTAAGAAAAATGACATAACTCGTTGTCATTACTAGAGATAATAGCCTAGTCTACAATCCTGCTTTTTCAAGTTACGAGGCGAAATAAATGACATCATGATGAACATTGTGCTCTTCGAGCCGGAGATCCCGCCCAATACCGGTAACATCATGCGCCTGGCGGCGAATACCGGGTTTCAGCTACACCTGATCGAACCGCTTGGGTTCAAGCTCGACGACAAGCAATTGCGACGCGCGGGTCTCGACTACCGGGAATGGGCGCATACACGCTGCTATTCGAGCTACGAGGAGTTTGTAAAAACCTGCAAATTCAATAAGTTGTACGCTTTTACGACGAAGGCCCGGCGCAGCTACAGTGACGCCGAGTTCGCCCCCGGTGACGCCTTGCTGTTCGGCCCGGAAAGCCGCGGACTACCCGCGCAGATCCTTGATTCACTGGCAGGTGACAAGCGCCTGCGGATCCCGATGACGGCAAACTCGCGCAGCCTGAACCTGTCCAACACGGTGGCCATCGCGGTTTACGAAGCCTGGCGGCAACAGGGATTTCGTTAACGCAAAAGGAAGGCCGTGCTAGAGGGTGTTACTCGGGCCCCTGCGGACGTTTTTCCAGGTCGCGCACTGCATCCTGCGGATTCTTGCCCTCGTAAAGCACGCGATACACTTCGCGGATGATTGGCAGATCCAGCCCCAGCTGTATTGCCTTGTTGTGTATCGCCTTGGCGGCGCGTAAACCCTCGACCGTCTGCCCTATTTCGATCTCGGCCTGTTCCACGCTCTTGCCCTGGCCAATCAAAAGCCCGAAACGCCGGTTGCGACTCTGGTTGTCGGTACAGGTCAGTATGATGTCGCCGAGACCGGCAAGGCCCATCATGGTCTCCTGCTGCGCGCCGAGCCGGGCGCCGAAACGCATGATTTCGGACAGTCCGCGCGTCATCAGCGCCGCCCGCGTGTTGGCGCCAAAACCGAGGCCGTCGGCAACGCCCACCGCAATCGCCAGCACGTTCTTGAGCGCACCGCCGAGTTCCACGCCGATGATGTCGGTAGTGGTGTAGGCACGAAAGTGATCGCCACGCAACAGCTCGGCAAAGGCCGCCGTGGTGGGCTCATGGTTGCCGGCACAGGCAATGGCCGCAGGCAGGCCACGCGCCACTTCAGTGGCAAAGGTCGGACCCGAAACAATGCCGTAGCGGTGGCCGGGCAACTCCTGGTCGACCACTTCGTGTAACAGCAGACCGGTATCGATTTCAAAACCCTTGCTCGCCCAGAACACAACGACATCGTCGTTGAGCAGGGGCCTCAGGTTTTGCAGCAGGGTACGAAAACCCTTGCTGGGAATAGCCACCAGCAAAAACCGGCAGCCCGCGATTGCCGCCCGCAGGGATTGCTGCGGATGGATATTGTCAGGCAACGGGAACCCGGGCAGGAATTCGACGTTCTCGCGATCGGCGCACAGGCGCTCGATATGCGCGGGATCGTGGCCCCACAGATTGACCTGCAGGTCGTTGCGCGCCAGCTGCAGCGCCAGGGCCGTTCCCCAGGAACCCGCTCCCAGCACCGCGATGGTTTCAGTCATCAGCCTTAGTGCGTGGCTTCGCCGTCATGCTGCTTTTCCTGTTGTTGCTGCAGGTGCTGCTGATAAAGGCCGTCGAAGTTGACCGGCGACAGGATGAGTGGCGGAAAGCCACCGCGGATAGTCAAATCGGAAATCACTTCGCGCGCATACGGGAACAGCACCGTCATGCACTGGCTTCCCAGCAGGTACTTCTTTTCCGCCTCGTCGAAGCCGGAGATCCCGAACAACCCTCCAAAGTGAACCTCGATGAGAAAAGCTGTCTTGTCTTCGAGCTCTATAGTCGCCGTGACGCGCAGCACGACTTCGTAAATATCGCCGTCGACATGCGCATTGGTATTGCTCAGGTTCAGGTCGATTTTCGGATCCCACCTGGTAAAACTGAAGGAATGCGGCGCGTCCGGCGATTCGAACGAGGCGTCCTTCAGGTAAAGCTTCTGAATGGCAAACTGTTTTTGCGTTGCGGAAGATTCAGTCATGAGTACTATTTCTTGCTAATGGGTAGATGGGCTTCCTGCCAGGCCAGCAAACCGCCGTTCAGGCTGTAAACCTTATCGAAACCGGCCTGACTCAACTCCTTGCAGGCGGCACCGGAGCGCGCGCCGGTCTTGCAGTAAACCAGAAGCGTTTTATCCTTGTGTTTCTCCAGTTCACCGATGCGCGTCTTGAGCGCGCCGACCGGGATCTGGATTGCCTTGGTGATTTTGCCGTCGGCAGTCTCCGAGGCTTCGCGCACGTCCAGCACGACAACCTCTTCGTTATTCATCAACTGCACCGCGGCTGCCGGCGTCAGACTGGCAAAACGCTGAGTAGCAATTTTTGTTTCATTAACCAGCACCAGCCCCAGCAACACCACGAAGGCCATCACCAGGAACGGGTGATTTACCGCAAATTCAGGGATTTGATTCAACATAGGGCGGGAAAAGCGAACCGTTTAAGAATTAAGGAAAGAAAGCGTCGTTCAACTAAAATGTCAGTCGGAAGAACAGAACACTTCATGCATCATGTCAATCAATCGCAGGGTGCGTTCGTCGCCGACTCGGTAAAAAACCTTGTTCGCATCCTTGCGCGCCGACAGTATACCTTTATCGCGCAAAATGGCGAGGTGTTGCGAGATATTACTTTGCGAAGTGCCGACATTTTCGACGATTCCCTGCACGCAGACTTCGCGGTTGCCCAGTGTGCACAGGATTTTCAGGCGCAGCGGATGCGACATCGCCTTCAAAGAGCGCGCGGCTATTTCGATATCGGCGGCGCGCGCCAGCAGGCGTTCACCATCGATCACAGACATCCGCCCAGTTTTCATTTGCGCAACTGTATTACCAAACGATAATATTAGCCGATGATTATGTATAAACAGCACGTCGATGTCTACTTCGCAACTGCGTAACCTGATCGTAGCGGCGCTGCTGACAAGCCTGCTGATGGCGCCGCAGTCGCCGGCCGACGACAAGGCCCTGAAGGAGCGGGAACTCAAGGCGCTGCTGCAGAAAATTGACAAGCTGAAGCAGGCCATCGACGTCAAGGAAGACAGCAAGTCGCAGTACATCAAGCAGCTCAAGGCTATCGAAGGCAACATCGGCCAGGTCAATCGCAAGATCCGAACGATCGACGAAAAAATCACCAGGCGAAAAGCCGAACTGGCGGAGTTGCGCCAGACCCGGCTCCAGCACCAACGCAGTCTGAGCCGCGAAAACGACTACCTGGCCGAGCAGATTTACGCGGCCTTCACGCTGGGGCGCGAGGAAAAAGTCAAGCTGCTGTTCTCGCAGCAGGCGCCAGCCGAGCTGCAGCGTAACCTGGTCTACTACGAGTATTTTTCCAATGCCCGCGTCGCACTGATCGGCCGGGTTCAAACCAGTATCGACAAGATCATCGAAACCGAGGCAGAGATCCGCAAGGCGCAGGCCGAGTTGCAGCTCGATCAACAGGCGCTGACGGCGCAGAAAAAACAGCTCGACCAGGAACTCGACAAGCGCAAAACCATCGTCGCCTCGCTCGACAGCCAGCTGAAAAAGCAGGGTGGCAGCCTGTCGCGACTGCAGGACGAGGCCTTGCAGTTGCAAAACCTGATCAACTCGATCCAGGAAATTTTCGACGAAGCGCCAGAGGTGGACGTGTCACGCGAGGCATTCGCCAAGTTGAGAGGCAAGCTCCCGTGGCCGGTCAAGGGTAAGGTCAAGCGTCTGTTCGGGAGAGAAAAGCCGTCCTCGAACCTGCGCTGGCAGGGTGTCATCATCGAAGCGAAAAGCGGCAGCCACGTGATGGCGGTATCGCATGGTCGCGTGGCATTTGCCGACTGGTTACGCGGCCTCGGCAACCTGATCATCATCGATCACGGCAATTCCTACCTGTCGCTTTACGGCCACAATGAGTCGTTGTTCAAGAGCGCCGGGGAATGGGTCGAAGCCGGCGAAATCATCGGCAGCGTCGGCAGCAGCGGCGGACAAAATAATCCGGGCCTCTACTTTGAAATACGCAAGAAAGGCAAGCCACAGAATCCGACACGCTGGTGCAAGTCCTGATTTGACTGCAAAATCGCGCGCGTTCCCGTAGAATCCGCTCTGGCTGTGGCCAACATTTGAATTGTTTACAACTTATCGACCATTTACTGGTCTACAATACCTACTCAATTACCGCCAGCATGCTTTACTGGAGAAACGAATGCTAAACAATTTGCGCAAGTCCACCTGGTTTCTGTGTGGAACACTACTCGGCCTGTCGCTGGCGATCGGCCACAGCGTCTACGCACTGAAAGACAGTGAACAAATTCCGTTCGAGGATTTGCAGTCATTTACCGAGGTTTTTTCCAAGGTTAAATCCGATTACGTCGAGACGGTGGACGAGAAAAAACTGATCGAGGACGCCATCCGCGGCATGCTCAACGGCCTCGACCCGCACTCGGCGTTTCTCAACACCACCGAATTCAGCGACCTGAAAATCGGCACCACCGGACAGTTCGGCGGCCTCGGTATCGAGGTCGGCATGGAAAACGGTTTCGTCAAGGTCATCTCACCGATCGACGATACGCCAGCATCGCGCGCCGGAGTCAAGGCCAGCGACCTGATCATCAAGCTCGACGACAAGTCGGTAAAGGGTATGACGCTCAACGAAGCTGTCAAGATCATGCGCGGCAAACCCAATACCGGCATCGAACTGACCATCGTGCGCGAAGGTGAACCCAAGCCACTGATATTCAACATTACGCGTGAAATAATCCGGGTCAAAAGCGTCAAGAAACGCATGCTCGAACCCGGCTACGGTTATGTGCGCATCACCAATTTCCAGTCGCGCACTACGACCGACCTGCTCAAGGCGATTTCCGATCTGCAGAAGGATGATCGTCTCAAGGGTTTGATCCTCGACCTGCGGAACAATCCCGGTGGCGTGCTAAACGGCGCGGTCGGTGTCTCCGACGCGTTTATCGACGATGGCCTGATCGTCTACACCGAGGGACGCATCGAAGATTCCAGCCATCGTTACCTGGCCACGCCCGGCGATAGCCTGAACGGCGCGCCGCTGGTGGTGCTGATCAACGGCGGCTCGGCTTCCGCATCCGAAATCGTTGCCGGCGCCCTGCAGGACCACAAGCGCGGCATCATTCTCGGCACCAAATCCTTCGGTAAAGGTTCGGTACAGACCATTCAGGAACTGCGCAACGGCACAGCGGTAAAATTGACTACCGCGCGCTATTTCACACCGAATGGGCGTTCGATCCAGGCGACCGGCATCGAACCCGACATTAAGCTGAGCACGGTGAAACTGTCAGCCGCCGATGAAAAAGCGAGCGCGACCTATTCCGAGGCAGATCTGGATGGCAGCCTGAGCAACCCCAATGGTGATGCAGGACAGGATGAAACCAGTGCGGGCGAAGACAAAGAAGCGCTGGCGGAAACCGACTTCCAGCTGTACGAAGCGCTCAACCTGCTGAAGGGGCTGAATATTCTCTCCGGTATCAACTGAGGTTGACACGCTAGCTTGTGTTCCGCTTCTGGCTGATCCTGTTACTCGCCGTTAGCACGGCGAGTAACGCCGATTCGCGACCGGTGCTGGCGCTGGTCATCGACGATCTCGGTTACTCCTTCGAGCCCGGCAAGACGGCCATCGAACTGCCGGGCGACCATACTTATGCGATCCTGCCGGGAGCTGCTTACAGCAAGCGCCTGGCGCAGCACGCGCATCGCCTCGACAAGGAGGTCATCCTGCACCTGCCAATGCAGTCGATCAGTTCCACGGCAACACACGAACCCGGCGCGCTCAACGAAGCGATGGACGAAGACCAGTTGACCAGCAACGTGCACAGCCTGCTCGCGCAGATACCCTTTATTCGCGGCGTCAACAACCACATGGGCAGCCACCTCACCGAGTTCGACTTCTTCATGCGCCCGGTGATGGACAGCATCCGCAGTTACAACCCGTCGTTTTATTTTCTCGACAGCCGCACTTCACCGCGCAGCGTAGCCTTCACCCAGGCGCGCGAGGCCGGCTTAAGCTCGATATCCCGCGACGTTTTCCTCGATAACGACGATTCGCTCCCAGCCATACGCCTGCAATATCATATCTGGCTCGAGCGAGCGCGCGAACAGGGCTCTGCCATCGCCATCGGTCATCCCCATGCGAACACGCTCGAAGTTTTGCAGCAGAACCTGGGCGAGGCCGCCGTAGAATTTCACTTCATGCCGGTATCCGCACTGATTCGCGATCGCCAGCAACAGGTCCTGTCGGCGGACGAACTGGCCCGCCTCGGAATGAATTCCCAGTAGTTTTACAGCGGCGGTTTCCGAAAGCCGCCCATCAAGCTTTCTATGCGCAACGCCAACGCCAGCGCCAGGTCCTCGCGCCAGGGCGCGGCGACGACCTGTACTCCCACCGGAAGGCCGCTGGCACTGCCGCCGGCGCGCAGCGACACGCCCGGCCAGCCCAGCAGGTTGTGTATCGTCATGTAGCTCCAGTCATCAAAGCTGTCATTGCGCGAGGCGCCGTGCGGGCGCGCCAGTGCATGCGACGGCGGACACAGTATTGCGTCGTAATCGGCGAAAAAGGCGAGAGCGCGGCTGCGCGCCGCATCGATGGCTTCGAGCAGGGCCGGGTCGACACAGTCGCGCGCGGACATGGATTTCTGCGTCAGGTAACCCTGCAGGTCGGGTCCCGGCTCGGTGGTGCCGTAACGCTCGAGCAGACGCAGGATAACGCCGGCATTGGTCGACTCGCGTAGCTCGGTAGTCAGATCGACCAGTTCACGCATGCCCGGTAAAAGATGGTGATCGAGGACGGCAACCTCGGAGCGTAAAGCCTCGGCGGTCGCCGTGACGACACGCTGAATCTCGGCGTCCGCGGCGACGATGCCATTGTCGGCATACCAGGCGACCCGCAGGCTGGACACATCAACCGCAGCCGGATCACCCAGGGCGACCGGCACCACCATCGGATCGCGCCCATCCGGACCGCAGATCAGCGGCAAAGCCAGCGCCAGGTCCTCGACGTAGCGCGCCATCGGCCCGATCTGCGTGAGCGCGTCGGTGGCACCGCCGTAAGGTACGATGTGCCCGCTGCGCGGGGTGCGCCCGGAAGTCGGTTTGATGCCGGCAATGCCGCACAGGTGCGCCGGCTCGCGAATACTGCCGCCGGTGTCCGAGCCCAGCTCCAGCGCCGAACCCCCGCAGGCGATGATCGCCGCCGAGCCACCGCTGCTGCCGCCCGGACTGCGCGCCAGGTCGAAGGGATTCAGGCTGCGGCCATAGATCAGGTTATTGGTTTCACCACTCAGGGTCAGTTCCGGCGTATTGGTCTTGCCCAGCAACACCGCGCCTGCGGCGCGCAGCCGCGCGACCACCGGTGCGTCATGTTGCGGCAGGTAGTCGCGGCGACCCAGGGTGCCGCCGGTGGAGACGATGGCGGCGGTGTCGAGCGAGTCCTTGACGGTGATCGGAACGCCGTGCAGCGGGCCGCGAAAACGGCCGCGGGCGGCGAGCCGGTCACATTCGTCGGCCTCGTCGAGGGCACGCTCGTCAACCCGTTGCACTACCGCGTTGATCTGCGGGTTGACCTCATCGATGCGCGCGAGACTCAGTTCGACGATTTCACGCGAGCACAGGTCACGCGCGCGCATGGCGCGTGCCAGTGCACTCGCCGACCAGTAGATGAGATCATTCATGGGGGCCGATTATCGACCGGCGACGCCCGATAATCCAGTGGTGGACGCGCCGCAAATTACGCCCAGATCCAACGGCCCGCTATTCCTGCTGGTCCAGGCGCGAGCGGGCCGTGGCAAAACCCAGCTCAAACTCGACGCCGCGCACGTCGAGCGGCACAAAACGCAGCGTCGCCGAGCGCTTACGGTTTCTGACGTCCAGCAGCCAGTAGGCCCGCAAAGGATCGTCCGCATCGATGTAGCGACGTTCTTCGCCGCTCGCAAGCGCAGCGATCAACTGCGGCCTGGCCGCAACCTGCGAGCTGATTTCGATACTGGCGATCGGCGCGGGGTAACTCCAGTCGTGACGCTTGACAACCACCGCGTCGCTTTCCAGCAGCTGACACATCGGTTTGCCGGCGACATTGACGATACCGATTTGCTGGCGCAACAACTCGCCGTTAGTCAGCTTGACGCTGAGCGACACCTGGTCCTCGCGATTTTCGATATTGCTGAAGCCGATGCGGCCTTCGAATCCACGCGTGATTTCGTTGACGAAATACAGCCCCAGGCCCTTGCCGTGGTGCTCACGCACGCGCCGCGAGGAAAACCCGAGTTGGTAAATCCGCTCTTTTTCATCATCGGCAATCTGTGGGCCGCGATTGTAAACCTTGAGCGATACCTCGCCCGCGGATTCAACAAACTGGATAGCCACCGGGTTGTGCGGCTGGCGCGACGCCTTTTGTTGTGCATAGAACAGGGCGTTGTTGAGCAGGTTTTCAATCAGCAACACCATGTGATTCTCGTTACCGAGCATTTCACAGTCACCCTGCATCAGCACCGCAAACTGCTCATCGCGATAGCTGCCATTGGCGGACCAGTCCCGCTTCAGTCCCAGCGCGGAAGGGTCTTCGACGATCGGCAGCAGCGCGCGACGCAGCGCATGACTCATGCGAAAAGTCGGCTGTAGCGGCACCAGCGCGGCCTCGTCCGGATTCAACTCTGCCTGGAAGTAATGCTCCTCGCAGTCATAGATGCGGTTGGCGACGTGCAGCGCGATGTTGTCGGTGGTCGACAGGTCGAGTAAATCCCACAGGTAGAGCAGCGCATCCGCGGCCTGCTGGTAGACCTCGGCATCCTCGGGCGAACACTGCCGCTGCGCGAGCTGCAGCGCGGTTTGCGTGCGATCGTAACTGATCACGCCGTTGTGACGGACTTCGGAAGCGATGTTTTTGAAGTGCAGAAACTTTTCGTCGTACTCGATGTATTCGAGCAGGCGCTCACTGATAAACATCTTCAGCTTGTCGGCGTGGTCGGAAAAGGTGCGCGCACGTGTGCCGAGCTCGCGCCGGGCTTCGAACAGTTCGTCGATCTGTGCGCGATACTTGCGCAACTGTTCGCGATGGCGGGCGTTGGCGCGAAAAAAGCGACGCAGGTCGTGGGTCAGCACCAGCAACAGGCAAAATAACGCCAGTAACAGGTAATCCTCGCGCAGCAGGTGCGGCGTCCAGTCACCGTCGGGGGCGAGCCGTGGATGCAGCAACAGGAATTGCCAGCCGATGATCAGCAGCACGCCGATCGCGCTCGGCCACGGAAATGGCATGGGCTGTGGCTTCATCGCGTTTTGCCTGCGGGTATCCAGCAGTAGGCGCCTTCGTCACCGAAGGTCACAATCCCCTCACCGCGGCTGCAAAGTTCGGCGAACTGCGCGTCCACCGCCTCGAAGGCACGGCGCAGGGTCTTGATGTGCTGGCGGTAACTGGCATAGGAAAACTTGTCGCCGTCGCTGTCGAGGCGCTCGGCAATCTGCCCGGCGGTGAGCGGCCGCGGCGAGCTTTCCACCAGCTCGCGCAACAGCTTGCGCGGCATCGGCGCGAGCGGGCGGCGTGCGTTACTCGGATTCATCAGCCGCTGCCCCTTCCAGTAGACGTTCCAGGTGTTCAGATCGATCGTCAGCTCGCCGCTGTTGACGACGTTAAGCGTGGTCGACAGGTCGCTATTGATCGACGTCTGACGCAACGCGGCACGAATGCGCCAGCACAGCACCTGCTCCACGTTGTTCTGGTGCTTGGCGATAAAATCGGCGGCCGAGAACTGTTCCAGCGCGGCGCGCTCGATGTCGGTGCCGGCGTGTTCCGACAGGTAGATGATCGGCAGCTTCGGCCATTTCTTGCGCAGCGCGTTGGACACCGTGAAACCGGCGCGGTCGTTACCGTTCATGCGCGCATCCAGCAGCGCGACGTCGGGCGCCGCGTCCGCAGGGGTCAACGCGATCTTTTGCCGCGCCGCCTCGGCGAAGTTATAAACCGCGAGCGTGGTGGGTTTGCCGTCGAAGTCTTCCGCCTCGAGCACCGCGGAAAACTTCTTGATCCAGTGCGATTGATCCTCAACCCAGAATATCGCCGCCATCGAATTTCCAACCTGTGTTTAATTCAAGGAAATCAATCACTCGCAGGCGCTTTCGACGTGATGATTGCGCCCCGGCGATCAATAAAATTTCTAAATAAAACAGTAATTTGCAAAAAATTTTAGCTTCTTTTGCGGGTTTTTCACCGATTTTTCACCGCCACACCCTAGATTAGCTGCAACTTCACAACAGAAAGGTTTATAGAAAATCCGACCCTGTGGTTGCACAACCTCTTGTTACGATTCCACTCCGGGGAGAACCGTCCGGAAAGCCCCGCTCAATCCCCATTGCAACCCCGCTTCGGCGGGGTTTTTTTCGTCGACGCAGGACAGCCGAAGTCATCGAAATGTGACTTAATTGGAAATTACCGTTAATGCGCACTGCACCCGGGGCGGACTTATCCGGCTTTTCACCGATTTTTCACAGCGCCTGCCTATATTCCCTTCACGTTCAACAAAACCAAGGAAATTCAGATGTTTACGGAAACCTGCAGACTTATCACGATGGCTATCAGCCTGGCCCATATTCTCTGTTACAGCGGCTCTTATGCCCGCTGCTTCAACCTGCAAACAGGGAAAAAGGCGTTCTATCTACGCTACAGGGCACTGGCGAATAGCTGCGGATGCGGCGCCTCGAACATCACGCGGCACCAGTCTGCCCGCTTTTGCTGAAATGGCATTTTTAACTTTCGTCTTTAAACAAACATGAACAATGGGAGCCTTACCATGAATACACTCTACTTCCTGCCGGAAATGCCCGGCGTTTCGATCGCGATCTGGATTGTCGCGAGCATGATCTTTCTGTTCCTCGCTCGGGAGCCGGTGCTGAAAATGATCCAGGCCTGCTCCGACGCAACCGCGGGCGGATTACGCAAGCTCGCGGAATGGATGAAGAAAACCGCGCAGACGATGCGCGAAAAAGACCGCAAGGTATTGCTCGAGTCCGGGGTCGCCAAGATCCAGGGCGAGATCCTGCAGGAATTTTCCAGGATCGACATGGCAAACACCAAGGCCCTGAACGGGTATCCGAAACTGCAGCTCAGGCTCGACGATAGCGTCAGCCAGATCGAGCGCGATTACGAGGAATGCGGGCAGGTAACGCCGCAGGCCCCTGGCTGGAGCGATGTCATCGAAAGCATCAGCCGGGCGCAGGACAGCTCGAACGACCGGATCATCGAAAAGATGCTGTCCGAGATCCACAAGTCGGCAGTCGAGGGTGAGAAAAAGGCCATTTCGGAGTTTCGTGACTCGACCTCCAAGCGACACAAGATTCTGAGCTCGATGGCGCCGATCTGGAAGCGCGTCGAAAAGCTTGGCAGGGAGATCAACGACAAGGTCGACCGTGTCATGGAAAACAGCAAGAACATCGAAAAGTACATGAGCCGCTATGAAAAGATTTCGACTGCCGAACCGGAGTCGATCGATATGCTGTCCTCCAAGGTCACCAAGCTGTTCATCATCTCGCTGATCGTGATCTTCGTCGGCCTGATCGGCGCGTTTATCAATTTCAACCTGATTGCGTTGCCGATGTCCGAGCTGGTTCCCGCCGGTGTGCGCGTGGCCGGCATGCAGGTCTCCGAGGTATCGGCGCTGGTCATCGTTGCGCTGGAACTGGTGCTCGGTATCTTCATGTTCGAGGCCATCGGCGTAACCCATACCTTCCCGCAGATTTCGAACATGACCCGCGGCAAGCGCAAGATCATTCTGTTCGGCTGCCTCCTCGGGCTGTTGTTCCTGTCGTCGGTAGAAGCCTCGCTCGCCGTGCTGCGTGAAAACCTGGCGGAAGCCAGAACCGCGCTCGACATCAGCCTTGCAGGCGAATCCGCGACCAGCGTTACGAACGTCAATTCACAAATCACTTTGATCGGGCAGGCCTTGCTCGGCTTCGTGCTGCCGTGGATCCTGGCGGTCATCGCTATTCCGCTGGAGATGTTCATCGAGGCCAGTCAGCACGCTTTTGCACGGATTTACACGATCCTGATCACGCTGCTGTGCCAGCTGGCGACCGCGGTTGCTTACCTGGTCGAGGGCCTGTTCAACATCCTGGTACACCTGTTCGAGATCTACATCATCATTCCGACGCAGATCGCGAATCTGTTCAACGGCAAGGCCGACGCCAAGAACGTCAGCGCCAAACGCGTCAGCGCCACTTAGGATAAGGAGAACGAGATGCAAGCAACTATCAAGTATGCCCTGCTGGTGGCAGGCCTCGCGATCTCGGTCGCGGCCTGCACCGACAGCAAGCAATATGAAACCTCTTACTGCGCGCTGGTCGATATTTCCGGCACCTATGCCGGCGAGAAAGCGAGCGTCGTCAACACGATCAAGGCCGGCATCGTGCCGCAAATGATCCCCGGCGACAGCCTGTTCTTCGTCATGATCGACAGCAACAGTTACTCGGAAGACAACCTGGTCACCAAGCTGACGCTTGATTATCGGCCGACCACCGCCAACAGCCAGAAGCTCGCGGTGGCGCGCAAGCTCGATGAATTCGGCAATGGTTCTGCGCGTTCGAGCCTGACCGACATCAGTGGCGCCCTGATGCTGTGCTCCGATTACCTCAAGGCAACCGGCGCCGGCACCAAGGTCATGTTCGTGTTCAGCGACATGAACGAGGAGTTGCCGACGGGTGTCGTGCGCAAGTTCGACGCGGACGAGTTCGAAGGGATCGACCTGGTCGCGATGAACATCATCAAGCTCGACAAGGACAGCGCCAACCCGGACGTCTACCGCAAGCGCCTCGATAAATGGCAACAGCGAGCAACCGCTTCAGGCGCGCGCAGCTGGAACACCCTGATCGATGGAACCAGGATTCCGGACTATATCTTCCAGGTAAAGTCGTAACCCCGGACCGGACCCGGGGCGGCCTCGACTAATCCTGACTGTTTACCCGGTTACCCCGCGAAAGCGGGGTTTTTTTTGCGCGCAGCGATAGCACCCGTGCTGCGAAAATATCCCTGCAATACGACAAGCCTGGCTGCGCCGAAATAATCCCGTGAAATGGTTTACGGCGCGATCGTTTCGGTGTTAGTTTGCGCGTTTGTTCCAGCGGAGAGTACAACGTGTTTTACAAGACTGGCGAACCCCACGGATTACCGCACGACCCATTCAAGAGCTGCGTTGCGCCGCGGCCGATCGCCTGGGTGAGCTCGATGCATCCGAACGGCACGATCAACCTCGCACCGTTCAGCTTTTTCAACGCGCTGGCGAGCGATCCGCCGATGGTGATGATCGCCTTTACCGGCTACCACCCGCACGGCGGCGAGAAGGATACGCTGCATAACATAAAGACGGTTGGCGAGTTCGTCGTCAACATGGTTCCGCTCGAACTGAAGGATGCGATGAACCTCACCTCCGGGCCGCATGCGCATGAAGTCAACGAACTCGAGCTCGCCGGGCTGACGGCCGAAGCCGCGCAACTGGTGAAACCGCCACGGGTGCGCGAGGCGCCGATTCACCTCGAGTGCGAGTTTTTCCAGGAGATCGTCCTGCCGTGCACGCTGGAAAACAGCATCAACAGCACCATCATCGGCAAGGTGCTCGGGGTTCATATCCGCGACGAGGTGCTCAAGGACGGCCTGATCGATCTCGACCGCATCAAACCGCTGGCGCGCCTCGGTTACCAGGAATACACCGCGGTCGATAACATCTTCAAGATGTCCCGCCCCGGCAGCTGACCGGCGCCGATTGTCGCGCAGCGGAGCACCCGCGGCATTTTTTCCGGCTAATTCGTAACTTTTGTTGATGGAGCCTGTTGAACTCAACCAGCAATCCGGTGCGCAACAGCAGCGCTAGCGCGCGCCAGGAAAAGCAATACAGGCGGACAAGACTTGCCAGCGGGCAAATCAAGGTGGTTGCTGGGTCGGAGACAGCCTCGCAGCAATGCTGCCATTCGTGATTTGGCCTGCCTGGTCAGTAAAACGAACTCAACGGCCACTCGTGTCCTAACCAGCCGGGCAATATAACAAAGTACCTGTGATACTATTCGGTGACTTTGATTCCTGTTGAGCTATCAATGGCAAAGGACAGTCTGTCAGGCAAACTTGCCGTTATCTTGCATGCCGATATTGCTGGTTCAACGAAATTAGTCCAGCAAGACAAACTGCTGGCTCACGAACGTATCCGCGATAGTTTTCGGCAATTTAGCGACACCATCGGAAAGTATCACGGCAAGGTGCTTGAACTTCGCGGTGATGCACTATTGGCGGAATTCGAACGTGCCTCGGACGCTGTAACGGCCTCACTTTCATTTCAGATAAGCCACTCCCATTTCGACAATGAACTCACCGGCGATCTTCGACCCGACCTTCGGGTAGGCATCGCGATGGGAGAAGTTGTCATCGCTGACAACACCGTGACGGGTGCCGGTGTCATTCAAGCTCAACGTATCGAGCAACTTGCGCACCCGGGCGGCGTATGCATTACCGCGGCAATTTACGAAGCGCTTTCGAAGCGTTTACCGCTGAATTTCGGGAGCCTCGGCGAGCAGCTGTTGAAGGGGTTCGATCACCCGGTACACGTTTATCGGGTCGAATTGAGGGCAGGCGAATCGATTCCCGTGCCGGAAACGAGAGAGCGACCCGAAATACTGCGCAACAACTGGAGACTGATGGCGGCGGTCGTTGTACTTGCTCTCGTTATTACGGGCGGCGTGATGTACTGGCTCGAATCGCGCGAGACACGGGATGAAGTGGCGATGCCAGAACGCATGGCGTTCCCCCTTCCTGACAAGCCATCCATTGCAGTACTGCCGTTCCTTAACATCAGTAATGACGTGGAACAGGATTTTTTTGCCGATGGAATGACCGACGACCTGATTACCGATATTTCCAAACTATCCGGTTTATTCGTAATTGCGCGCAATTCCGTGTTCTCGTATAAGAATAAATCGGTCAAGGTTCAGCGGGTAGCCGAGGAACTGGGCGTGCGCTACGTAATGGAAGGCAGTGTCCAGCGCGCGGGTAACCAGGTACGCATCAATGCTCAATTGATCGATGCGACCACCGGGGGCCATGTCTGGGCAGAGCGCTATGACGGATCGCTCGACGATGTTTTCACCATGCGAGATGACATCACCCGAAGAATTGTCGCCGCCCTGTCCGTCACCCTTCTCGAGCACGAAAAGGGCAATCTGGCTCAAGCGGAATCCAGCAACGCCGAAGCCTATGATGCGTTCCTCAGGGGTTGGGCCCACTATCGGCTCGACACGCCGGATGATTCCGTCAAATCGATTCACTTTCTCGAAAATGCAATCGAACTCGACCCTGGCTTTGGTCGCGCTCACGCTGCGCTGGCGGCCAATTATTGGAGAATCTACGACAATAACTGGGCAAAAAGCACGGGGATTTCCTATGCCGATGCCCTCGAAAAGACCAATCAATACCTGCAAGAGGCGATGAAAAGCCCGACACCTCTGGCTTTTCGGGTCGCGGCCAAACAGAATTTCTATTTCAACAGTTCGAGTAAGGCGATAGCCCAGGCCGAACGGGCTATTGCCGTGGATCCGAACGATCCAAACGGCTACGAGGCGATGGGTTCGATCCTGGTCAATCTTGACCGGGCGGCCGAAGGTCTTGATTTCATCAACAAAGCAATGCGGCTCGATCCGCAGTCGGATTATTCATACCTGCTGGGTGAAGCCCAGTTTCATCTTGAGCTATACGAGGAGGCGGCGGCTACCATGTCGAGGGCGACCAGACGTAATCCGCAAAACGAATGGAATTACTTCCTGCTTGCCGCAGCCTACGGCCACCTGGGACGCGAACAGGAAGCAAAAGCCGCCATGGTCAAATTTAACGCGACCTATCACGACCCGACAGACCAGCAACGACCGTTCACATTGGCCGACATAAATAACCAGTTTTTCAACGTGGCAGCGAATCGGAAACGCCTGCTGGAAGGTCTGCGCAAGGCCGGTGTTCCGGCAGGGGAGTCTCCTGGCCCTGCCGATACCAAATACAAGGATCTGGTCAATGTGGCGGAGGGAACATTCGATGTCGAGGGTGCGATCGAGATTGATGCAGTCGAGGCAAAAACTTTACACGATCGCGGTGTTACTTTTATCGACTCTCGTGGAAGCAGTCTCTATCAGCGAGGGCATATTCCAGCTGCAAAGAATCTGTTATTTCACCAGGTCTGGGACAGTCTTTCCCGCTATGTCGACGCGGACGATGAAGTCGTTTTCTACTGCGACGACGAGAACTGTCATCTGGCAGCTATCTCGAGTGCGCAGGCGCTCGTCCTGGGGCAAACTAAAGTCTATTACTTCGCCCGCGGCTTCAAGGCCTGGAATATCGCGGGCTACCCAGTAGAGCTGCCCTAGCCAAAGGCTTCGACAGCGTTAGCCCCGGGTACAATCCGGAATTCTCGCAGATTAATTTGTTCACCTGTCGATTGGTAGTAGGAACTTGCGACTCAATTGTCACCAATTATCCAGGCGTCCCAGCCAGGCGTTTACTCCACGGTGACTGACTTGGCGAGATTGCGCGGCTGATCGACGTCGGTGCCGCGCAGCACCGCCACGTGGTAACTGAACAGCTGCAGCGGTATCGTCGACAGGATCGGCGTCACCCATTTCGTGTCGCAGTCCATTTCGACGACGACATCGTCGGCAGCCGCGTCGAGATGAGCACCGCGATGCGCGAACACATACAGCTTGCCGCCGCGCGCTTTCACTTCCTGCATGTTGGAGTGCAGTTTTTCCAGCAGATCGTCGTTAGGCGCGACCACGATCACCGGCATCTCCGCATCCACCAGCGCCAGCGGACCGTGCTTGAGTTCGCCGGCCGGGTAAGCCTCGGCATGGATGTAGGAAATCTCCTTGAGCTTGAGTGCACCTTCCATCGCGATCGGATGATGCTCGCCGCGGCCGAGGAACAGCGCGTGCTGCTTGTCGACGAAATCCTCGGCGATGATCTCGATTTGCGCATCGAGGTGTAACAGCCTGTCCACCAGCCCCGGCAGGGCGTTGAGTTCAGCGACGATAGAGGCGATGGTATTTTCGTCGAGACGCTGCTGCCTTTTGCCGAGCGCGACCACCAGCAGCAACATCGCCACCAGTTGCGTGGTAAAGGCCTTGGTCGAGGCGACACCGATCTCGGGGCCGGCGCGAGTCATCATCACCAGGTTGGATTCGCGCACCAGCGACGATTCGGGCGCGTTGCAAATGCTCAGGCTACCGCAGTAGTTTGGCGATTTCAGGCTGCGCAGCGCCGACAGCGTATCGGCGGTTTCGCCCGATTGCGACAGCGTCACGAACAGCGTGTTTTTCGGCACCACCGCCTTGCGATAGCGAAACTCGCTTGCGACTTCGACCTGGCAGGGGATATCGAGCAGGCCTTCGATCCAGTAGCGCGCCACCATACCGGCGTGGTAACTGGTGCCGCAGGCGATTATCTGGATATTCTCGACCCTGGCGAAGATGTCATCCGCCTTGTGACCGAACACCGCGTCGAGCACCGCGCGATCGCTGACGCGGCCTTCCAGGCACTCGGCGATCGCCTGGGCTTGCTCGTGAATTTCCTTCAGCATGTAGTGGCGATATTCCCCCTTGCTGGTGGAATCGCTATTGAGATCGCTGACTTTTACTTCGGGATTCTTCGCCCTGCCGGCCGCGTCGTAAACCTGGTAGTCACGACGGTTCAGCACCACGTAATCGCCTTCATCGAGATAGACAAAGCGGTTGGTCACCGGCAACAGCGCCGACACGTCGGAGGCGATGAAGTTTTCCTTTATGCCGATTCCGACCACCAGCGGGTTGCCGCGGCGGCAGGCGACCAGCGTATGCGGGTCGTCGGTGGTGATAATGCCAAGCGCGAACGCACCCTGCAGCTCATCGACTGCGTGTTTTACCGCGGCGAAAAGGTCGCCGTCGAAATGGCTGTCGATCAAATGCGCCACGACTTCGCTGTCGGTCTCGGAACTGAAGACATATCCCGCCTGCCGCAAGCGCTCGCGAATAGCCTTGTAATTCTCGATGATGCCGTTGTGCACTACCGCGATGCGCTCGTTGGAAAAATGCGGGTGCGCGTTGGCTTCGGACGGTGCTCCGTGGGTCGCCCAGCGCGTGTGCGCGATGCCGATGTGGCCGGGTTGATCCGCGGATAATTTGGCCTCGAGCTCTTTCACCTTTCCCATCGCACGAAACCGCTGCAGCCTGTTGTCCTGGATGAGCGCCATGCCGGCCGAGTCATAGCCGCGATACTCGAGCCGATACAAACCTTGCAGCAGGATCGAACTAACGTCGCGTTGCGCCAGCGCGCCAACGATTCCACACATGGGCCTAGTTTTCCCCGGTTTGTTTTTTCGGCCTTTTCCAGCCGTCGATGGTTGCCTGTTTCGAGCGCGACAGCGTCAATTCTTCGGCGGGCACGTCCCGGGTGATGGTGGATCCGGCACCGATGGTGGCGTTACGGCCGATGTGCACAGGCGCAACCAGCTGGGTATCCGAACCGACGAAAACGCCATCCTCGATCACGGTGGTGAACTTGTTGGCGCCGTCATAGTTGCAGACAATGGTACCGGCGCCGATATTGACCGCGGCGCCCATTTCCGTATCGCCGATATAACTAAGGTGGTTGATCTTGCTACCGTCGCCAATAGTCGATTTCTTGATTTCCACGAAGTTACCGATCTTGACCCCGTCGGCACACCTGGTGCCGGGGCGGATACGCGCGAGCGGGCCGATGCTGACCTTGCGGCCGATAACCGCGTCTTCGATCGAAGTCATCGGTTTGATTTCGCTGTCTGCCGCAATGCTGCTGTTACGAATCACGCAGTTTGCGCCGATACGCACGTTGTCGCCGAGGCTGACCTCGCCCTCGAAGATACAGTTGACGTCGATCTCGACGTCGCGACCTACGCTCAACTTGCCGCGCACGTCGATACGTGCCGGGTCGAACAGTTTCACACCCTGCTCCATCAACGCATTCGCGGCGCGTTGCCGGTATATGGCTTCGACCTGGGCCAGCTGCTGCTGGTTATTGATACCGCTGACTTCATCCGCGTCATCGCAAACCACGGCGGTGACGCTGTCGCCGGCGGCGACAGCGAGCGCCACCACGTCGGTCAGATAGTATTCGCTCTGAGCGTTGTCGTTTTGCAGCGCCATCACCAGATCGCGCAGGCGGCCACCGTCGATCAGCAGGATGCCCGAGTTGCATTCGTCGATTTCAGCCTGTTGCGGGCTGGTGTCCTTGTGCTCGACGATGGCGCTGACGTTGCCGTTGGTGGCGCGCGCGATGCGGCCATAGCCGTGGTTGCTGGCCGGCTTGAAACTGAGCACGCAGACCGCGGCGGCGCCACGCTGCTCGACCAGCTGGCGCAGCGTTTCGGCGCGAATCAGCGGTGCATCACCAACCAGCACAAGCACATCATTACCGGGGGTAAGGGTATCCAGACACTGCTGCAACGCATGCCCGGTACCGAGCTGTTCGGTCTGCTCGACGAAAGTCACCGCTTCATCCTGCAGCGCGGCGCGCACCTGCCCGGCGCCGTGGCCGACGACCACGACGATTTGCATCGGCTGCAAAGCACGGCTCGCATCGACGACGTGTCGCAGGATCGGTTTTCCGGCCAGCTGGTGCAGCACCTTGGGGCGCGCAGATTTCATGCGCGTGCCCTGGCCGGCGGCGAGAATGACTACGGATAAAGACATGGTTGGATTCTAGAACAAAAGGCGACGACATAGTGTAATGCACCGCACAATTTGAGTCATGCCGGGAGCGCCTGGCCGTTAGGAGATCCCCGCTTCCGCGGGTTCGATGCCTCCAGGGATGATGTTGGGCATGTTTGTGGAGCGGGAGATGCCAGACAAGCGCTGCGCATTTTTCGACGGCCCGACGCAGCGGATGACAGAAACAAAAAAGGGGGCAAAGCCCCCTTATCTTGTTTTGGTCACTTTTTTCGCCATTTCTTGATGGCGGCGATCTGCGCCGCGGCGGCGGCGAGTTCTGCCCTGGCCTTGGCCACGTCGAGATCCGACTGCTGATCGGCAAGCGCCTCTTCGGCGCGTTTCTGCGCTTCCAGCGCGGCCGCTTCATCCAGATCGTCGGCGCGAATCGCGGTATCCGACAACACGGTCACCAGGTGTGGCTGTACTTCCAGGATACCGCCGGAGATAAAGAAGAACTCCTGCTTGCCGTCACCCACGTCGAGACGGATTTCACCCGGTTTCAGCGGCGAGATCAGCGGTGTGTGGCGCGGCGCGATACCGAGCTCGCCCATCACAGCCGGTGCGAACACCATGTACGCTTCGCCGGAGAAGATCTGCTCTTCGGCGCTGACGATATCAACCTGAATGGTATTTGCCATGTCGTTACCCTACAGGGTTTTGGCTTTCTCGGCGACTTCTTCGATGCCGCCGACCATGTAAAAGGCCTGTTCCGGGTACTGGTCCATATCGCCGTTCAGAATCTGCTTGAAGCTGGCAATCGTGTCTTTGACCGAAACGTACTTGCCCGGAGAGCCGGTGAATACCTCGGCGACGAAGAAAGGCTGCGACAGGAAGCGCTGAATTTTACGCGCGCGGCTGACCGCCAGCTTGTCTTCTTCGGAGAGTTCGTCCATACCCAGGATCGCGATGATGTCCTTGAGTTCCTTGTAACGCTGCAGTAGACCCTGAACGCCGCGCGCGGTGTCGTAGTGCTCGTTGCCGACCACGTTCGGGTCGAGGATCCGCGAATTCGAGTCGAGCGGGTCGACCGCCGGGTAGATACCCAGTTCCGCGACCTGGCGTGACAGTACCAGTGTCGCATCGAGGTGCGCGAAGGTAGTTGCCGGTGACGGGTCGGTCAAATCGTCCGCCGGTACGTATACCGCCTGGAACGACGTGATGGAACCGGTTTTGGTCGAGGTGATGCGCTCCTGCAGCGCGCCCATTTCTTCCGCCAGGGTCGGCTGGTAGCCCACCGCGGACGGCATACGACCCAGCAGTGCCGATACCTCGGTGCCCGCCAGGGTGTAACGATAAATGTTGTCGACGAACATCAGTACGTCGCGGCCTTCGTCGCGGAAGTGCTCCGCCATGGTCAGCCCCGACAGGGCCACGCGCAGGCGGTTGCCGGGCGGCTCGTTCATCTGACCGTAGACCAGAGACACCTTGTCGATAACGCCGCCATCGGTCATTTCATGGTAGAAGTCGTTGCCCTCACGGGTACGCTCGCCGACGCCCGCGAAGACCGAGAAGCCGGAGTGCTCGACCGCGATGTTACGAATCAGCTCCATCAGGGTTACCGTCTTGCCAACACCCGCACCGCCGAACAGGCCGATCTTGCCGCCCTTGACGATGGGCATGACCAGGTCGATTACCTTGATGCCGGTTTCGAGAATTTCGGTTGCAGTTGCCTGCTCGTCGTAGGTCGGCGGCACGCGGTGGATCGGCATGCGCTTTTCTTCGCCGATCGGACCTTTCTGGTCGATAGGATTACCGAGTACGTCCATGATACGTCCCAGGGTCTGCTGACCAACCGGCACGGTAATCGGCTCGCCGGTATTGCGCACTTCGAGTCCGCGGCGCAAACCTTCGGAGGCACCCATGGCGATGGTGCGGACGATGCCATCGCCCAGCTGTTGCTGCACTTCGAGCGTCAAACCGTCGGCCGCGTCGATTTTCAGCGCATCGTAAACCTTGGGAACAGCGTCTCGAGGAAACTCTACGTCGACAACCGCGCCGATTACTTCCACGACATTACCTGTGCTCATCTGTTGATCCTCTGTTCTATCTTAATAAGTTTAAACTGCCGCCGCGCCGGCCACGATTTCGCTGATTTCCTGCGTAATACCGGCCTGGCGTTCACGGTTGTAAATCAATTGCAGCTCGTCAATCATAGAGCCGGCATTGTCGGTTGCGTTCTTCATCGCGATCATGCGCGATGCCATCTCGCAGGCCACGTTCTCGACCACTCCCTGGAAAACCAGCGATTCGATGTAACGATCGAGCACCTGGTCGAGCACTTCCCTGGCATCGGGTTCATAAATGTAATCCCAGTGATGCTTCAGTTCGGTATCTTCCGACGGCGCAATCGGCACCAGCTGGGTGATCTTCGGCGTTTGCGTCATGGTGTTGACGAACTCGTTGCCGATCAGGTAGATCGCATCGATCTCACCTTTCAGATAGCCCTGCATCAGCACCTGGACCGGACCGATGATCTGGGTCATTTCCGGGCTATCGCCGATGTGGCTGGCCTCGGCCACAACCTTCGCGCCGATGCGCTTGAAGAAACTGAGCGCCTTGCCGCCAAAGGTGACCACTTCGATTTCGACACCCTTGTCGTCGAACTCGCCGATGTGATTCAGCGCTTTCTTGAACATGTTGGTGTTCAAGCCGCCGCACAGGCCACGATCGGTGGAAATAGCAACGATACCGATACGCTTGATCGGCCTTTCGATCAGAAACGGATGCTTGTACTCGGTATGCGCACTCGCCACGTGATGCACCACGGTGGCGATGCGTTGGGCATAGGGCCGCGTCGCGAACATCTGATCCTGGGCGCGGCGCATCTTGCTCGCCGCCACCATTTCCATCGCCGCAGTGATCTTCTGAGTGTTCTTGACACTCGCGATCTTGGTCTTTATCTCTTTGCCGCCAGCCATAGCCCGGGACTCCTAGTAAACGCCGTTCGCTTTGAAGTCTTCGATGGCCTTGCCGATTGCCGCCGCGATCTCGTCACTGAAATCGCCTTCCGCGTTGATCTGCGCGAGCAGGTCGGCGTTGTTGGAGCGGATATGGGCCAGCATCGCAGCTTCGAAGGCAACCACCTTGTTTACCGGAACGTCGTCGAGGTAACCCTCGTTCGCCGAATACAGGGTCACGCCCATTTCAGCGACGTTCATCGGCGAGTACTGGCGCTGCTTCATCAGTTCGGTAACGCGCTGACCGCGCTCCAGCTGCTTGCGGGTGAATTCGTCGAGGTCGGAAGCGAACTGGGCAAAGGCCGCGAGCTCACGATACTGCGCCAGAGCGAGGCGAATACCGCCGCCGAGTTTCTTGATGATCTTGGTCTGCGCCGCACCACCCACACGCGAGACCGACAGGCCGGCGTTGATGGCGGGACGGATACCCGCGTTGAACAGATCCGATTCGAGGAAGATCTGGCCGTCGGTGATAGAGATAACGTTGGTCGGTACGAAGGCCGATACGTCACCGCCCTGGGTTTCGATGATCGGCAGTGCGGTCAACGAACCGGTCTTGCCTTTAACCTTGCCGTCGGTCAGCCGCTCGACTTCGTCGGCGTTGATGCGCGAGGCGCGTTCCAGCAGGCGCGAGTGCAGGTAGAAAACGTCACCGGGATAGGCTTCGCGACCCGGCGGACGACGCAGCAGCAGCGAGACCTGGCGATAGGCCCAGGCTTGCTTGGTGAGATCGTCGTAGATGATCAGCGCGTCTTCGCCACGATCGCGGAAGAACTCGCCCATGGTGCAACCCGAGTAGGGCGCGATGTACTGCAGTGCCGCCGAGTCCGACGCATTTGCCGCAACCACGATGGTGTGCTCCATCGCACCGAATTCTTCGAGCTTGCGCACGACGTTGGCGATGGTGGATGCTTTCTGGCCGATACCGACGTAGATACATTTAACCCCGGTGCCTTTCTGGTTGATGATGGCGTCGATAGCAACCGCGGACTTACCGGTTTGACGGTCGCCGATGATCAGTTCGCGCTGACCGCGTCCGATCGGCACCATCGAGTCGATGGCCTTGAGGCCGGTCTGCATCGGCTGCGATACCGATTGACGCTCGATAACGCCGGGTGCGATACGCTCGATCGGCATAAACTGATTGGACTCGATCGGTCCTTTACCGTCGATCGGCTCACCCAGTGAATTCACCACGCGACCCAGCATGCCTTCGCCCACCGGCACTTCGAGAATACGCCCGGTACACTTGGCGGTGTCGCCTTCCGAGATGTGCTTGTAGTCACCCAGGATTACCGCACCGACGGAGTCTCGCTCGAGGTTCAACGCCATCCCGAAAGTGTTGCCCGGAAATTCGATCATCTCGCCCGACATGACGTCGGCAAGACCGTGAATGCGGGCGATACCGTCCATCAGGCTGACAACAGTACCCTCTGTTCTCGCCTCGGCAGCGCCTTCGAAGTTCTTGATGCGATCTTTAATGAGTTCGCTTATTTCTGACGGATTAAGTTGCATCGCGTGTTATCCCGTAAATGTAATAATCTGTTATTTGTTGAGAGCAATCGTCAATTTCTGCATGCGCCCGCTGGCCGATCCGTCGATCACCAGGTCACCCGCAGTGATGATGGCGCCTGCGATCAGGCTGGCATCGATTTCAGTGGAAATGCTGACTTCCTTACCCAGTCGTTTCGCCATGCTGCTGGCAATACTCTGCTGCTGCTCGGCGGTGAGTTCCTGTGCGCTCCGCACCGTGATCTCGATTTTACCCTCGGCTTCCTGCTTGAGCGTCTCGAATTGAGCGCTGATTACCGGCAAGGCCGCGAGCCTGTCGTTTTCGGCCAGCAACCGGATCAGGTTACGGAAGTTGGCATCGGCCTCGACGCCGGCGGCAGAGGCTACCGAAAGAAACAACTCCGCGAGTTCGGCGGCGAGTATCGCGGGCTGCTCGAACATGTCGAGCATGTCGGCATCGGCGGCAATCACGGCTGCCTGTTGCAGGTTATCCTGCCACTGTTGCAGCTTGTTCTCTTCCGATGCCAGTTCAAACAGAGCCCTGGCGTAAGGTCGAGCGGCGGTATCGAAATCAGACATGATTCAAGCCCTAGATCTGCGCGACCAGTTCATCGAGCACCGCCGCATGCGCCTTCGCATCGACTTCGCGCTTCAGAATCTGCTCGGCGCCGGCCAGTGCGATAGACGACACTTCCTTGCGCAGGTGTTCGCGCGCGGAATTGACCTGCTGATCGATATCTGCGGTCGCCGCAGCCTTGATCTTGTCAGCCTCTTCACGTGCAATGTCCTTGGCTTCGTCGACAATCTCGTTGGCGCGCTTCTGCGCCTGGTTGATGATTTCCTGGGCCTGCTGCTTGGCTTCGATAAGGCTTTCGCCGACCTTGGCCTTGGCGTCTTCGAGATCCTGTTGTCCGCGTTGTGCCGCGGCCAGACCATCGGCGATGCGCGCATTGCGCTCGTCCAGCGCCGCCATGAGTGGTGGCCATATATATTTCATGCAGAACCAGACAAACACGGCAAACGTGATCATTTGTCCTATCAGCGTTGCATTGAAATTCATATTGCTGTCCTCGCTTTAGTAAATGTCAGTCGGAACGGCTTAGGCAACCGCGAACATGACATACATAGCCAGACCAACTGCGATCATCGGTACCGCGTCAACCAGACCCATAACGATGAAGAACTGGGTACGCAGCATCGGGATCAGCTCGGGCTGACGAGCCGCGCCTTCGAGAAAGCGTCCACCCAGTACACCGATACCTACCGCCGCACCGAGTGCGCCCAGGCCCATCATTAAAGCGCCAGCGATATATAACAAGGCCGATGCCGTCAGTGCTGATTCCATGATTTTCTCCTAATAATTTAGAGTGTGTTAAATAGAAAGTTTAGTGATCTGTCTGCGACGCCATATCCAGGTACACGATGGTCAGCGTCATGAAGATAAACGCCTGCAAGGTGATGATCAGGATATGGAAAATCGCCCAACCCAGTTGCAAAATTCCACCCGATATCCCGAGCACCCAGCTACCGCCGTACATCAGGGCGATCAGGATAAAGATCATTTCCCCCGCGTAGAGGTTGCCGAACAAACGCAACGCAAGTGAAACGGGTTTTGCAATCAGTGTGACGCCTTCCAGCACGAGGTTGATCGGCATCATGAATTTGGGGAACGGATGAAACGCCAGCTCGGCAAAGAAACCACCGGGGCCTTTCATCTTGACGCTATAGTAAAGAACCAGCGCAAACACCGTCAGCGACATGCCGAAGGTGATATTGGGATCGGTGCTCGGCACCACCTTGAGATAGGGTACGCCCGCCAGGCTCGCCAGCCAGGGGATGAGATCCACCGGAATGAGATCCATGAAGTTCATCAGGAACACCCAGATGAAGATAGTCATCGCCAGCGGTGCAATCAGCGGATTTTTGCCGCTAAAGGAGCCGCGCACCGAACCGTCGATAAATTCGACGATCATTTCGACAAAGTTCTGCATTCCCGTCGGCGCGTCGGTAGAAGCTTTTTTAGCGGCGCGGTGAAACACCCACAGGAAGAGCATGCCAAGTCCGACCGAGAACAGCATCGAGTCGAGGTTGATCGACCAGAAGCCCATTTCCTTGATCTCGTCGGCGCCGTGCGCGATACCCCAGCTGCCGTCTGCTTTCTGTCCATAGGTCAGATTGGTCAGATGGTGCTTGATGTATTCGCCTGAATTTGCGTAGCTGCCAGCCATAATTCGATCAATTACCTTTTATAACAAACGGTGCTAACCAGCCGGACAATTGAATCAATACAAATCCGGCAAACAAAACAACAGGATCCCAGGTGTAATCCGTGCTGAACGCGAGCATGAATATCGCGCCCATGATTACCCATTTACCAATCTCGGATCGGTATGCGTAGCCCAACCACTGCTGCGCATTCTTATCTTCCGTGTTCCGCAACATCCTCATACTGAAGTATGTCTTCGGAACCAGCGCGGCCAAAACTCCGGTCATAGCCGAAACTGCCGCTGCCGTGTCCCAGATACCCGTTGTTGCCAGGTATATAGCCCCTAGAACATATTGAAGAACCAGTACCTTGATAATCTGATTTTTCATCGCTTTCCCGGGCACAATCTGCGACTGCCAAACCCCGGTCGCTAAAGCGGTTGCAGAGTATAACGGAGTTAATCGCGATTAATCAACGCTCGCGCCAAATATATTTATTCCTTCAAATGCCCGATGATTCCATCCAGTTCGGCACTGCTGTTAAAGCCAATAATGAGTTGTCCGGAGCCCTTTTTGCCCGTTTTTATCTTAACCTCGGCACCGAGTTTTTCGCTGATGCTGTTCTCCAGGCGACGGATGTCCGGGTCTTTCGCAGCGGCTTTTGCCTTGCTGGCGGGCTGCGCACCCAGCGTCTTCTTGACCAGCAACTCGGTCTCGCGTACCGACAGCCCGCGATTCACTACCAGCCGCGCGACTTCGATCTGGTCGTGGCGAATCAACGCCAACAGGGCGCGCGCATGACCCATGTCGAGCAAGCCGTCGTTGACCTGCCGCTTGACCGGCTCGGCCAGATCCAGCAGCCGCAGCAGGTTGCTCACGGCCGCGCGCGAGCGCCCCACCGAATCCGCAACCTGTTGATGTGTAAGATCAAATTCTTCGATCAGGCGCATGAAAGCCTGAGCTTCTTCGAGCGGATTAAGATCTTCACGCTGAATATTTTCGATCAGCGCAATCGCCGCCACGGACTTTGCATCGAGTTCGCGCACCACCGCGGGAATCTTTTGCAGCCCGGCCAGTTGCGCCGCACGCCAGCGCCGTTCACCGGCGACCAGCTCGAAATGATCGCCCTCCGGGCGCACCACGATCGGCTGCACCACGCCCTGCGCGCGGATCGAATCGGCCAGCTCCTGCAGGGCTTCGGGCTCGAACACCTGGCGCGGTTGATAGCGGCCGCGCTGAATACGATCGATATCGATCTCGCTCAGGCCGGCGGCCTCGACGGTATCCGCATCTTCCTCGATATTACCGATCAGAGAACCCAGCCCCCGGCCCAAACGCTTCTTTTTCATAGTGCTCATTGATTTATATAATGATTCTGTTTGGCGTCGCGACGCAACACCTCGCCGGCAAGCGCGAGATAGGCCATCGAGCCGCGCGAATTCCTGCTGTACATCAGGATCGACTGGCCGTAGCTAGGCGCCTCGGCCAGGGCCACGTTGCGCGGAATGACCGTGCGATATACCTGATCGCCAAAATGCTCGACGAGTTCGCTCGACACGTCGTTCGACAGGTTGTTGCGCGGATCGTACATGGTACGTAACAGGCCCTCGAGGCGGATCTGCGGGTTGACGCTGATGCGAATCTGTTCGATGGTGTCGAGCAGTGAAGACAGCCCTTCGAGCGCATAGTATTCGCACTGCATCGGCACCATCACGCCGTCGGCCGCGACCAGCGCATTTACCGTCAGCATGTTCAGCGATGGCGGACAGTCGATGAGAATATAGTCATAGTTACCGCGCAGGCTTTCGATGGCCAGCGCCAGCTGGCGTTCGCGGCCGATCTTGTTGACCAGCTGCACTTCGGCAGCGGTCAGGTCGGCGTTGGCCGGCAGGATATCGTAGCCCGCATCGGGCGCGTGCTGCAGCGCCTGGGCAGCCGTGGCCTCGCCCAGCAGCACGCTGCAAACGCTGAGCTTGAGCTGGTTTTTATCGACGCCGCTACCCATGGTGGCGTTGCCCTGTGGATCCATGTCGATCAGCAACACGCGCCGCCGCGTCGCCGCCAGCGCCGCCGCCAGGTTGACGGTCGTCGTGGTCTTGCCGACGCCGCCTTTTTGATTGGCAACGGTGATTATCTTCGTCATAGGTCCGTCATATCTGTTTCACCACCACCAGGCTGCGAGCTTCGCTGATTCCCGGTACCTGTAACCGTTGTTCTTCGAAAACAAACCTGGAACGGTCCAGCTTACCGGCTTCTTCCTCCCTGAGCCCGGTTTTCATCGTCAGCAAGGAGGTGTACGGCGCCATCAGGTGTGCAACGCTGTCGCAGAAATCAGCGAGCGACGCGTAGGCGCGGCTGACGATGAAATCCGGCGAGTCGGGCGCATGATAGTCCTGAACCCTTGTCTGCACAACTTGGGCATTGCGCAAACCGCAATGGGCTATCGCCTGGCGAATGAATCGCGTCTTGCGCGAACTGCTGTCGAGCATCACCCAGGCGGTATCGGGCATCGCGATGGCGAGCGGGATGCCGGGCAACCCGGCGCCGCTGCCGACGTCGATGGCCTTGCGGCAATCGCCCAGCCACGGCAGGATCGACAGGCTGTCGAGCAGGTGATAGCTGAGCATCTTCGGCAGACCGCGAATCGCCGTCAGGTTGTAGACCTGGCTCCATTTTTCCAGCAGGTAAAGGTATTCGAGCAGCTGATCGTACTGCGTCTGCTGCAGGCTGAAACCAAGCGCCCCGGTGCCCGCGCGCAATTCACCAGCGAGGTTCATTCAGGCCGTCTTGTCGCGAAAAAGTTGACGGGGCCCTTTTGCTTCATTGGCGTATTTTTTACCAGCGGCACGCACATCAAGCAGAGGAGGCCTGCTGCAAGGGTCCCGTCCCTTTTTCATGGTGGCGCTTGAGGTGTACCAGCAATATCGAGATCGCCGCCGGGGTAATGCCGGAGATGCGTCCGGCCTGGCCGATTGTCGCCGGGCGGTGCTGCGCCAGTTTCTGTGCGACTTCGTTCGACAGCCCGCGCACCTCGTCATAATCGAGCGACTCCGGCAGGCGGGTTTGTTCGTGGCTGCTGGCCTTGTCGATCTCCTGCTGCTGTCGATCGAGGTAGCCGGCGTATTTCACGCGCACCTCGGCCTGTTCGCGCACCGCGCTTGAATAGCCTTCGGCACCGTCGATAAACGGCATCAGGTCATCGATACCAAGCTCGGGCCGCTTGAGGATATCGTCGAAGCGATACTCGCGCGTGAGCGGATTTTGCAGGCGGGGCTGCAGGACTCGCGCCGCATCGGTGTCCGGGCGCAGCCACTGCGCGCGCAAACTCTGCTCGAGGCGTTCGAGCTGTTCGCGGTAGGCTTCGAAGGCGCGCCAGCGATCGTCTTCGACCAGG